>WNGC01001282.1_pt1 | contig 35006 bp, 33 predicted proteins | sample 5400051 | NCBI WGS metagenome assembly WNGC01 (sample SAMN13153368, study PRJNA577476) | soil metagenome | isolation source: 20 cm soil or saprolite under grassland replicate 2 | place: USA:California | collected 2016-06-15
CGTGGCGCTGGATCATCCGGCCCCGCACCATCCGGCTGTCGCCGTTGGGGGCGCTCGCGATCGCCGCGGTGTTCGTGGCGGTCGTCCTGTGGCGCCCCGATCGGCCCTCCAGTCCCGCGAGCGCCCGCGCGTTCGGGTTCGTCGTCGTCGCGCCGCGCGCCGCGACCGTGTCGCTCGTCGGGGACTTCAACGACTGGGATGCGGCCCGCACGCCGATGCAACGGACCCGCAAGGACGAGTCCGTGTGGACCGCCGTCATTCCGTTGACGCCGGGCCGGTATCGCTACGCCTTCCTGGTGGACGGCGTCGCGTGGCTGGCCGATCCCGCGGCTCCGGCCGCGCGGGACGACGAGTTCGGCGCACCCAGCTCGGTCGTGACCGTGGGGGGCTCGTGATACTGTTGGTCGCGGCGACCCTCGTCGCGCTCCAGGCCCCCGCCCAGGGGATCGATCCGCGGCTCGAGCGCCTCGACTCGATCACGCGGCCGATCGTGGCGGCGCTCGTCGATTCGGCGCGCGCGGCCGCGCTCCCCACCGAGCCGCTGGTGCAGCGCGCCCTCGAGGGTGCGACCAAGCGGGCCCCGGCGGACCGTATCGTCGCCGCCGTCCGCCGCCTGGCCATCGATCTGGGCCACGCGCGCGATGCCCTCGGCCCCACGGCCTCGCCGACCGAGCTCGGAGCCGCGGCCGCAGCGCTGCGCGCCGGAGCGCACCCGGCGACGCTGACCGAGCTGCGGCGCATTCGCCGGGAGTCTCTCACCGTGCCGCTCGCCGTGCTCACGGACCTGGTCGGGAGCGGCGTTCCGGTCGACAGCGCCGCGGCCGCGGTGCTCTCGCTCGCCGCGAAAACACGAGACGCAGACCTCGTCGAGTTCCGCCGCGCCGTGGAGCGCGACATCGCCCTCGGTGCGCCACCCGCGTCCGCGACGGCCGCCGCCGCCGCGGTCACTGCTGAAGCCACAGCCGTGCAGGTCAACGCGGGGGCACGCCAGCAGCGCCCCGGCCGTCCCTGATAGCGTGCGGCCGCCCAGGGCCGCGCGACATGCATGGGCCGCGTCGGTCGCCGCGGCATGGTCGCTCGTGGGCGCTCGCGCCCCGGCGGCCCAAACGACCGGCACGATCGACGTGGGTGTGTCGTCCGTGCGCTACGACGGCTTCCTTCCATCAGGCGCCGCGTCCGTGTCGCCCGCCCTGCGGTGGGAACGTCCGGCCGGCATCCTCACCGCGCGCGGCACCTACCTGCGGTTCGAGAGCGGCCACCGCAGTCTCCAGAGCCTCCTCGCCGGCTCGTTCCTGATACGTCCCGCCGCGCATCGCTGGCGCGGTGAATTGGGCGGCTCGTTGGGCGCTAGCCGCTATCTCGACTTCGCGAGCTTCTGGCACGCCACTGCCGATGCCCGGCTGTTGATGCTGGGAGCGGACCGCGGCGTCTGGATCGGAGGCACGGCGGGACGCACGTCGTACGGAAGAGCGGCTCGCCCCGTCACCGCTGTCGGTATCGGAGCGTGGATGCAGCGCTCCCAAGTGATGGTGGGGGGATCGGCGACGCGCTCGTTCGTGGGCGACACGGCCTATAACGATGTGGTATCGACCGCGCACACACGTCGCGGGCCGCTCGCCCTCGACGGGTCCCTCGGCGCGCGGTTCGCAAGCCGCGGGGGCGGGCGTGGCGTGTTCGGAGAGGCGAGCGCGACGCTCGCGGTCGGCGAGCGAACCGTGCTGTTCGTGGCCGGAGGCCGCTACCCCACCGACCCGGTCAGCGGCAGCGTCGCCGGTCGCTACGTGAGCGGCGGCGTGCGGCTGCGCCTTGCGAGCCCGGCCCGGCTCAGCGCGCGCACCACCATCCCGAGTGCGTCACGGCCGGGGACGCCGGCCGACGGAGACCCCGTTGCGGACCTGCGGCTCGAGGTGCTGCCGCGGCCCAACGGCGTGGTCCGGCTCGTGCTGTACGTCGCCAGTACATCGGCGGCGGGCGCCGAGCTCGCGGGTGACTTCACGGACTGGCAACCCCTCCAGCTGCGCCGCAGCGCGAACGGCATGTGGGAGACGGTGCTGGCGATCCCGAGCGGCGTGCATCGGCTCAACGTGCGCATCGACGGGGGCGCGTGGATCGTCCCGGCCGGTCTGACTCGCGCCGCGGATGACTTCGGCGACGAGGTCGGGATCATGACCGTGCCGTGATGGCTCAGAGATCCGTCGGATGGTCCAAGAACGTCCAGGGCAGATCAAACTCGGTACAGAGCCGCTCGGCCAGCGCCTTCACGCCGAACGTTTCCGTCGCATAATGCCCCGCGTAGAAGACGTTCAGCCCCAGCTCCTCGGCATCGAAGAACGTGTGGTGCGCGCCCTCACCCGTGATGTACGTATCGAGGCCCTGCGCGGCGGCCTGCCCGATCATCGAGCCCGCCGCTCCCGTGACAATGCCCACGCGCCGCACGCGCTCGGGCCCGAACGCCATGAGGCGAGGGTGCCCGCCCACGACCTCTCCCAGGCGCTGCGCCAGGACCGCGCGCGGGATATCGACTTCTCCCCACACGCCGATCCGCATCCCGTACTCCTCCCCGAATTCCCCCCGCCGGGCGACGCCGAGCCGATGCGCCAGCACGGCGTTGTTGCCGACCTCGGGATGCACGTCCAACGGGAGGTGCGCGCTGTACAGCGCGATGTTGTGCCTGATGAGTCCCGCCACGCGCCGATACGCGCGCCCGGTGAGGCGCTGCAGGCCTCCCCAGAAGAGACCATGATGCACCAGCAGCAAGTCGGCCCCCTGCTGCGCCGCCATCTGCACCGTGGCATCGCACAGATCCACCGCGGCCGTCACACGACTGATCGTTCCACCGTTCGCGAGCTGGAGCCCGTTGAGGGCGTTGGGCGCGTCCGGCACCTCGCTGGTCCGGAGGTAGCGGTCGAGGTACGACACCACCGCGGCCAGATCGATGGCGGGCATCAGGCCAGCCAGTATGGAGACATTATCTCACCAGATTATCGACAGTGGCGTGAGATACCGACCTGACGACAGCAGCTAAGATGTTTATTTACAATTAGATACAAAATCCACACGGACAGCGCGTGGAGTGTGGATATCCCCAAAGACCGTCTAGAACGACCTCGCCGGGCTGACCTTTTCGGTGGGCTCTTCTTCCAGCGCCGCTTCGCCCATCCGCACGACGCCGTTGATCTCGCCACCCTCCTGCACCAGCAACCGCTTGGCCGCCACATCGCCGTGCACCACGCTGGTGGACTGAATCTCGATGCGCTCGTCGGCCCGGATGCTGCCCCGCACCTCGCCGCCGATGATCGCCTCGCGCGAGATCACGTCTCCCTCGACCTCGCCTCCCTTCCCTACCAGCACCTGGCGGCCGGCGCGCACCGTACCCACGACGGTGCCCTCGATCTTCACGACGCCGTCGGCGGTGATGTCCCCGACGACCCGCATCCCCGTGCCGATGATCGAGAGTCCCGCTTCGGTCTCGGGCGCGCCCTGCCCTTTCTCGGTGAACATCGCCATGTCAATTCTCCTGTTTGACGACCGCGAGGGGATCGAGTGACTTCCCCTCGCGGCGGATTTCGAAGTGGAGGTGCGGTGCGGTGGATCGCCCGGAGTTGCCGGACAGCGCGATCACCTGTCCCGCCTGCGCCGAATCGCCTTCGCGCACCAGAATGCGCGAAGCGTGCCCATACATCGTTTCATAGCCGCCCGTATGGCGCAAGAGGACGAACTGCCCGTAGGCGGGATCAGTGCCGGCCGCCTCGACGACGCCCCCGCCCGCCGCGCGCACCGGCGTGCCCGGGGGCACGGCGATATCGATGCCGGGGTGCGACTCCGCCGGATCGCCGGGCCGGACCTGGCCGCGCGTCACGAAGCCGGGGATGTCGAGTGGCCAGTGCGTCGGCTCCGAGGTGCCGCTCTCGTAGCGCAGCGGCGCCGAGGGCGGTCGCGCGCGCACGGCGACGCTGTGCATCAGATCCGGGCTGGCGACGGGCTTGTCGGGGAGCGCCTTCACGCCGAGCATGGCGCGGAGCTCCTGGTAATTCGATTCGGCCCGATTCAGGGCCGCCGCGAGCTGCTGCACGCGGCTGTTCTCCGCTTCCAGGCGCGCGATTTCCCGCTCCAGCCCCGGCACGCGGGCGGCGGCGCGACCGATCGGCCCGGCGAACGCGAAGAACAAGACGATCAGCAAGCCGATCACCAGCGCGCTCCACTTTCCCGCCTCGAAGGCCCAGAGGGGCAGGCGGTACTGACGGGAGGCGAGCTCGCCGTCGGTGTGGACCACGATGGTAACGCGGCGATCTTTGTGCCTCATCCGTCGAACGGCGCACCCAGAATCAGCTCGAGCAGGCGCGCGAGATCGTCGTTGGAGTAGAAGTTGACGTGCAGTTGTCCCTTGCCCTTGGCGCGGAGCGTCACGCGGACGTCGGTGCCGAGCCGGCGCCGCAGCGCGTCTTCGATCCGACGCACTTCGGGCGCCTGGCCCTGCCCTTTCTTGAGCCGCGGGCGTCGGACCGGCGCCCGCCCCCCGCGCACCCGGTCCTCGACGTCCCGCACCGACAGCCCGAGGTCGACCGCCTCCTTGGCGAGCGACGTGGCGAGACGCGCATCCTCGAGCGCGAGCAGCGCGCGCGCGTGGCCAACCGACAGCCCGCCGTCGTGCAGCAGGGCGAGCACCGCCGCGGGGAGCTTCAAGAGCCGGAGGGCATTCGCGACGGTCGAGCGGTCACGTCCCACCGCATCGGCCACGTCCTGCTGCGTGAGGTTGAACTCGGCGATGAGTCGTTCGTACCCGCGGGCTTCGTCCACGGGGGACAGATCGTCGCGCTGCAGGTTCTCGACCAGCGCGAGCGTCAGCACGGTGCGGTCGTCCACCTCGCGCTTCACGGCGGGGATCTTCTCCCAGCCGAGCGCTTGGCAGGCACGCAGCCGCCGCTCGCCGGCGATCAGCTCGAACCCGCCGCTTCCCGCCGGCGCCTGCCGCACGACGACCGGCTGCAGCAGACCCGCCTTGCGGATCGACGCCGTGAGCTCCTCGAGCTGGGCGGGGTCGACGTCGCGGCGCGGTTGATAGGGGTTGGGACGGATGTCGGCGATGGCCAGCTCGACGAGACTGCCCTCGCGCTGCGCTTCCTCGCGCGTAGGTCCGAGCAGGGCTTCGAGCCCTCGGCCGAGACGACGACGACTCGTGATGGTTTCCGTCATGCGGGCACCTCCGGCAGCGGTTCAGCAGCGGGCGGAGCAGGGGAGGCGGAGGCGGCGGACGAGGCCGCCAGGCCGCCGCGTTCGACGCGCCGGATGAGCTCCTGCGCCACGGCCAGGTAGCTCTTGGCGCCCACCGACTGCACGTCATACAAGAGGATGGGTTTCCCGAAGCTCGGCGCCTCGGCCAGGCGCACGTTGCGCGGAATAGTGATCCCGAACATCTGGGACCCGAAGTATTCCTTCGCTTCGTCCGCGACCTGCCGCGAGAGGTTGAGCCGGGCGTCGTACATGGTCAAGAGCGCGCCGTCGATCGCCAGGGCGGCGTTGAAATTCCGCTGCACCAGCTTGATGGTGTTGAGGAGCTGCGAGAGACCCTCGAGGGCGTAGTACTCGCACTGGATCGGGATGAGCACGCTGTCCGCGGCCGTGAGCATGTTGAGCGTCAGCAGCCCGAGCGACGGCGGACAGTCGATGATCACATACTGGTACTGATCGCGCAGGTCGCGCAGGGCGCGGCGCATCACGGTCTCCCGCCCTTGCTTGTTGACCAGCTCGACCTCGGCGCCGACCAGGTCCTGGGTCGCGGCGACGACGTCGAGGTACGGGAAGTGGACGTGCGCGAAACGCGCGTCGGCGAGCGCCCGGCCGTCGAGCAATGCGTCGTACAAGGAGTGTCTGATGCGGTCGCGCTCGATGCCAACACCGCTGGTCGAGTTGGCCTGTGGATCGGCGTCGACCAGGAGGGTCTTCCGCTCCGCGGTCGCGAGCGAGGCAGCGAGATTCACGGCGGTGGTTGTTTTTCCAACGCCGCCCTTTTGATTGGCGATGGCGATGACGCGTGACATCTCTATAACATGTTGAAAATAAATGTTTTATGTCGTTAGATCGCTGGAATGGCCCCAATATAGGGGGCTGGCGGAGTGGCGTAAAGGCCGAGTTTCACGTGAAACCGATGCCACGTTTCACGTGAAACAAGTGGGACGGCCCTTGGGCTAGGCCACGCGCCGGCGCCAGCGCGCCGTTTCGACCACCAGGTTGTGCAGGTCGCTGGGCGAGACGCCGGGAATGCGCGCCGCCTGCGCCAGCGACGACGGGCGGATCCTATCCAGCTTCTGGCGCGCCTCGGTCGCCAGACTCTTGAGCTCGAGGTAGGGAAGCTCCAGCGGCAGCGCGAACGCGGCGAGCTCCGCCAGTCGCCCGGCCGCCTCGCGCTCACGCGCGAGATAGCCGTCGTACTTGAGCTCGATCTCCGCGCTCGCGATGGCGTCCGCGTCGGCGCTGAGCGCCACGCCCGCGGCTGCGAGCAGCGCCGCAAGCGACGCACCGGGTCGGCGCACGACGCTCGCCACGCGCTCGGGCTCGCTCAACGTCGTGCCCGTGGGAAGCAGCACCGGCGCCGCCGCGGCCGGCGCGATCGTGGTGGCGCGGGCCGCAGCTACGATTCCGTCCTCGTCTTCCCGGCGCCGCTCCGCGGTGCGCAGCTCCGCCGCGCTCAAGAGACCGAGCCGCTCCGCCAGCGGGGCGAGCCGCCGCAGCGCATTGTCCTGCCGCAGCAGCAGCCGAAACTCGGAGCGCGACGTGAACAGCCGGTACGGCTCGTCAACGCCGCGCGTCACCAGATCGTCCACCAGCACGCCGATGTAGGCGACGTCCCGCCCGAACAGCACCGGTTCCTGGCCGCGCAGCCGGCGCACCGCGTTGATTCCCGCCACCACCCCCTGGCCGGCCGCCTCCTCGTAGCCCGTCGTCCCGTTGATCTGCCCGGCGAAGAACAGCTGCTCCACCGCCTTGGTCTCGAGCCAGGGAGTGAGCTGGGTGGGTGGATAGTAGTCGTACTCGATCGCGTACCCGGGGCGCGTCATGCGCGCGCGCTCGAGCCCCGGCACGGCCCGCAAGAATTCGAGCTGCACCGACACGGGCAGGGAAGTGGACAGCCCGTTCACGTACAGCTCGTGCGTGTCGAGACCCTCGGGCTCGAGGAACACCTGGTGCCGCTTGGCGTCGGGGAACTTGACGATCTTGTCCTCCACCGACGGGCAGTAGCGGGGCCCGCGGCCGCTGATCGCGCCCCCATACAGCGCCGACTCCTGAAGATGGGCGCGGATGATCGCCTTCACTTCGTCACCGGCCCACGTGATCCAGCACGCCACCTGGCGGGGCAGCGCCGCGCGCTCGTAGAAGGAGAAGCGGTAGGCGTCGCCGTCGCCGTCCTGGCGCTCGACCCTGGACCAATCCACGCTACGGCCGTCGACACGCGGGGGCGTTCCGGTCTTGAAGCGCAATGCTGTAAGTCCAAGTGATTCAATGTGTTCAGCGATTGCAACTGCCGGCTGGTCGCCCGCGCGACCGGCGGGAATCTGGGTGTCGGTGCCGAGGTGAATGCGCCCGCGCAGAAACGTTCCGGCCGTGAGGATCACGGCGCGCGCGCGAAGGTTGCGGCGGTCCGCGGTCGCGACGCCCGCGGCGCGCGTGCCGTCCAGCAGCAGCCCGCTGACCATCCCTTGGGCGAGCTCGAGCGTCGGGAAGCCCTCGAGCAGCGCGCGCACGGCACGGCGGTACAGCGTGCGGTCGCACTGGGCGCGCGGGGCCCATACGGCGGGTCCCTTGGAGCGATTGAGCATCCGGAACTGGATGGTCGCGCGATCGGCGGCCCGGCCCATGATGCCGCCGAGCGCATCGATCTCGCGCACGACGGTGCCCTTCGCGATGCCGCCGATGGCGGGATTGCACGACATCTGGCCGATCGTGTCGAGGTTCGACGTGAGGAGCAGCGTCGTGGCGCCGAGTCGGGCGGACATGACGGCGGCCTCGCAGCCGGCGTGGCCGGCGCCCACCACGATCACGTCATAGTCGAAGGGCATGGGCAAGAAGGTACTAGGCCAGACGGCGAGACGGATAGACGGGTAGTGGGCCCCAGGGTCTAGGAGCGAGGTTGTCTCGTGGCGCTGTCTGTGATCTTCCGGAGCAGGCCGTAGAGGGTCTTGCTCGTTTCGGTGGCGAGGGCTTCGAGTCGACCAAAGTCCGCCGGGCGGAGGTAGCCGAGGGCGTGGGCCATCCCCAGCATCGTTTCCACCTCTGCGAGTGAGCCTCGTGCCGTGTCAAGGTAGCGGCGGAATTCTCGGCTGCCCCGCTTCGCGCTGCCCTCTGCGATGTTCAGAGGAACGCTGTACGCGGCGCGGCGCAGCTGGTCGGCGAGGGACTGCTGCTCGAAGTCGGGGAACTCGCGCGAGGCCCTGACGCACTCTACGGCGAGGCGCTCCGCGTGCTCCCATGCTTTGAGATTCCGATAGGGAGGCATGGTGCCAGTGTAACGATGCATCGCGCGGAGCGCGCAACCACTTCGTTGCGGTCGGTACCATTCCTACACGCGACCTACTGGCATCCGCTACCCGTCTCGCCGTCTACCCGTCTGTCCTAGGCTGTCCTAGGCCGTCCTAACCCAGCGCACGAGTTCTTTTAGGTTCGGCCGCTTGCCTGTCATCAAGATGCCCACTCGATAGATCCGTGCCGCTACCCACGTCACCCCTCCGATCGCTGCCACCAGAATGGCAAGCGAGAGCGCCAGCTCGGACGCCGGCAGATTCCCCGCGGCCCACCGCACGGGCATGGCGACGGGTGAGCTGAACGGGATGAGCGAGAGCGTCACGGCGAGAGTCGACCCCGGGTCGTTCAGCATGGCGAACATGCTGATGAACGACAGGACGAGCATCCAGGCCACCGGCTGCTGCGCCTGGCGCGCTTCCTGCTCGGTGGACGACATGGCGCCCACCGCCGCGAACATCGCGGAGTACAGAAAGAAGCCGCCCAGGAAATACGCCATGAAGACCGCGAACGTCGCGCCGGTCACATGTGGCATCTGGAACAGCTCGTCCGCTCCGGCCACGTCGCCCGCCGCGACCGGCGCCCCGCGCGCCAGCAAGAGGCGGCCCGCCACTCCCCAGATCAGGAATTGGAAAATGGAGACCGCCCCGACGCCGAGGACCTTGCCGAGCAGCAGCTGAAAGGGACGCAGCGACGACACCAGCACCTCCACGATGCGGGTGGTCTTCTCCTCCAGCACCGAGCTCATGACGTTGATGCCGTACAACAGGATCGCCGTGTAGAGGATGATCCCCATGAAGTAGGCGAGCGAAAACGACTGTGCGGCGCTCTCCCCGCACGTCGCACCGCGTGAGATCTTGCACGTTTCGAGGCGCAGCGGGATGCTCGCGCGGGCCACGAGCTGGGGATCCACACCGGCCCGCTGCAGGCGCACCACCGTCAGGGCGTCGCCCACGGGTCGCTGCAGGGCCCCCTTACCGGCGAACACGTTCGCGCCGCGGTACTCCACCTTGCCGGAGTCGAGCGCGGCGTCGGTGACGACCAGGAACCCGTCGAGCCGCTTGGCCCGCACCTCCGCGGTGAGGGAATCGATGACGCGGGCGGCTGCGGGGACGCGGATCGCCCAGTTTCCGCCGCGGCCGAGCTGCTCGGCGATGCGGGCTCCCACCTCGGTCGCGGTGGCGTCGACGATCGCGATCCGCTTCGGTCCTCCGCCGCGACCCAGCTGTCCGGAGAGGAAGAAGACGACGCCGAACAGCACGGGGCCGAGCAGCGCTCCGATCCAGAACCACCGGGTGCGCACCCGTTCCACGAACTCGCGCCGCACGATCGCCCAGATCTTATGCATCGGCTCGTACGCCGGCCTGCGCCGCCTCGGGGCCGACCAGGTCGATGAAGATCTTCAGGAGCGATGGCTCGCGCAGCTCGAAGCGCGCCAGCCGCGCCCCCGACGCCACCAGGTCGCGCAGGATGCGCTGCGGGTCGGCACCGGAGGCGAGCTCCACTTCGGCGTATTGACCGTAGTCGTCCACTTTCTTGACGAGCGATGGGTCGGCAAAGACCTGCGCCGCCGCACCGACGCTGCCGTCGAACTCCACGACCAGATGGTGCCCGCCGCGGGTGCGCTTGATGTCGCCGAGCGGGCCGTCCACGAGCTTGCGGCCGCCGGCGATGATGCACACGTGCTCGCACAGCTTTTCGGCCTGCTCCATGATGTGGGTCGAGAACAGGATGGTTGCGCCGCGGGCGCGCAGCTCGAGCACCACATCCTTCATCACCTGGGCGTTGACCGGATCGAGGCCGGCGAACGCCTCGTCCAGCACCACGAGCGCCGGCTCGTGCAGGATGGTGGAGATGAACTGCACTTTCTGCTGCATCCCCTTCGACAGCTCGTCGATCCGACGCAGGCGCCACTCCGCCAGACCGAGCCGCTCGAGCCATTCGCCGGCGCGCTGACGGGCACGCCGCCGCTCCATTCCTTTCATCTCGCCGAGGAACACGAGCACGTCGAGCACGCGCATCTTGCGATACAAGCCGCGCTCTTCGGGGAGGTAGCCGATCCGCTCGGCATGCATCCGGCCCCCGGCTGGCGCCCCGAACAGGCGGATCGAGCCGGCATCGGGCTGAAGGATGTCCATGATCATGCGGATCGTGGTCGTCTTGCCGGCCCCATTGGGACCGAGCAGCCCGTAAATGACCCCCGCCGGCACCGCGAGCGACAGGTCGTCGACGGCGGTGTGGCCGGCGAACGCCTTGCGGACGCGGTCGAGCAGCAGGATCGACATCACGCCTTCACCGCGTCCGTCAACGCATTCCAGGGAAGGAGGGCACACTTGACGCGCACCGGAAACTTGGAGACGCCGGCCAGCGCCCGCAGCTCGCCCAGCGCCTTGTCACGCGCGGCGGCTTCGTCGCCCTGCATCATGGCGCGCATGCGGTCGGCCAGCGCGAGCGCCTGCGGAACCGACTGGTCCTTGAGGAGCTGCGTCATCATGGACGCGGCCGCCTGGCTGATCGAGCAGCCCCGGCCGATGAAGCGCGCCTCCTTGATGACGTCGCCGTCCACGCGCAACTGCAGATCGATCTCGTCCCCGCACAGCGGGTTGTTCAGCGACACCGAGTGCGTCGCGTGGTCCAGCGTCCCCTTGTTGCGGGGGCGCCGGTAGTGATCGAGGATCAGCTCCTGGTAGAGGGCGCTGAGCTGCGGATCAGGCGGGGACGTATCCAAACAGCGCTCCCGCCTTGACGAGCGCGCCGGCGAGGGCGTCGACGTCGTCCATTCCGTTATACAGATAGAACGAGGCGCGCGCCGTCGCGGAGACGCTGAGCCGCCGCATCAAGGGCTGCGCGCAGTGGTGGCCGGCGCGGATGCAGATGCCGTCCTGGTCGAGGATCGTCGCGATGTCGTGCGGGTGGATGTCGCCGTACGTGAACGAAACCACGCCCGCCCGGTGGTCGCGCGGGCCGTACACCGTCACGCCTTCAATCTGGGTGAGGCGCTCGATCGTGGCCGCCGCGAGCGCCTGCTCGTGCTCGGCGATCCGCTCCGGGCCGATGCGCTCGAGGTAGGCGATGGCCGCCGCGAGTCCGACCGCGCCTTCCACGTTCGGCGTGCCGGCCTCGAACTTGTGAGGAATCTTGTTGTAGGTGGAATGATCATCCCACACGCGTGAGATCATCTCGCCGCCGCCGTGGTAGGGCGGCATGGCGTCGAGCAGCTCCGGCTTCGCCACCAGCGCCCCCGAGCCCATCGGCCCGAGCATCTTGTGGCCCGAGAGGGCGTAGAAGTCGCAGTCGAGCGTCTGCACGTCGACCTTCAGGTGCGGCGTGGACTGCGCCCCGTCGACGACGACCACCGCGCCGGCCGCGTGCGCCAGCCGGGCGAGCTGCGCGGCGGGATTCACCGTGCCGAGCGCGTTCGAGACATACGGGAACGCGACGATCCTGGGTCGCCGCTCGAGCGCGCGCCCGTAGTCGGAGAGGTCGATGCGCCCATCCCCGGTGATCTCGACCATCCGCAGCGTCGCGCCCTTCTCCTGACACAGCATCTGCCAGGGCACGAGGTTCGAGTGGTGCTCCATGGCCGTCACGACCACGCTGTCGCCGGTGCGCACGTGGGCGCGGCCGTAAGCGCCGGCCACCAGGTTGATCGCCTCCGTGGTGCCGCGCGTGAACACCACGCCCTCCGGTGCCCAGGCGTTGACGAATCCCGCCAGCCTGGTGCGCGCCGCCTCGTACGCTTCCGTGGCGCGAATCGCGAGGTCGTAGGCCCCGCGATGCACGTTGGCGTTGGTGGTCCGGTAGTACTCGGTGATGGCGTCGAGCACGGCCTGCGGCTTCTGGGTCGTCGCCGCGTTGTCGAGATAGACGAGCGGGTGCCCGTTCTCCCGCTGCGCCAGCAGCGGGAAATCGGCCCGGAGGCGGGCGGCGTCGAGCATCACCCGAGCCGCTCCCGCACCAGCCGGTCGAGCCGCTCCCGTACCGCCGGCCGCCGGACGCGGTCCAGGATCTCGGCGCCGAACCCGTAGGTGAGGATGCCGCGGGCCGCCTCGGTGGACAACCCACGGCTGCGGAGATAGTACAGCTGAGTCGGGTCGATCGGCCCCACCGTGGAGCCATGGGTGCACTTCACGTCGTCCGCGTAGATCTCGAGCTGGGGCTGGCTGTCGGCGCGCGCTTCGGCCGACAGCAGCAGGTTGTTGTTGGTCTGCTTGGAATCGGTGCGCTGCGCCCCCGGCCGCACGATGATGCGTCCGTTGAACACGCCATGCGCCCGCTCCGCCAGCACGCCGTTGAAGTACTCGTGGCTCGTGCAGTGCGGCTGGGCGTGGTCGATCACCGTGTGATGGTCGGCGTGCTGGGCGGCGCTCAACAGGTACAACCCGTTGAGCACGAGCTCCGCGCCCGCGCCGGCCAGGACGGCGGTGATGTCGTGACGGGCCAGCGCGGCGCCGAGCGTCACGACGTGCACTCCCAGGAAGCTGTCGCGTTCCTGTCGCGAATGTGTCGTTGCGACCTGCAGCCCCTGAGGGCCTTCCCGCTGCACGCGGTACAGCTCGGCGCGCGCGCCTTGGCCCACCACGATCTCGCTGACCGCGTTGCTCCAGTACACCGCGTCGCCGAGCCCGGCGTACGTCTCGACCACCGCGGCCTCCGCCCCGCGCTCGATCACGAACAGGCTGCGGGGATGTGACACGGTCGGGCCGTCGGCTCCCGCCCGGCCGCTCGAGAGGAACAGCACCTCGAGCGGCTGCTCGAGCTTCACGCCAGCGGGCACGTGCACGAACGCCCCGTCGGCGAGGAACGCCGTATTCAGGGCCGCAAACGCGCTGTCGTGCCAAGGCGCGTGGCGCGCGAGGTGCTCGCGAGCGAGGTCGCTACCGGGACCGCGTGCGACCGCCGACGCGATGCTCTCTACGCGGACGCCGCCCGCCTGGCCGGCGGCAGACGACAACTCCGGCGCGTACCGCCCGTCGATGAGGACAAGCCGGGGCCCGGTCCCGATGAGGAACGATTCGATTTGGCTCAGTACGGGATGCGGGATACGGGATGCGGGATGCGAAAACGGCGTGTCCACGATCGGCGCGACGCTGGTGAAGCGCCACTCCTCCTGTTTCGTGGTGGGGAAGCCGAGCTCCGCGAAGCGAGCGATCGCGCCTTCGCGGATCTGCTTGAGCCACGACGGCGCGCTGGCGGCGCCGTTCCCCGCGAACGCTTTGAAATCGGCGACGTAGCGGTCCGTGACGCTCACGCCACCGCCGCTTCCGTGCGGAGCCAGTCGTATCCCTTCTCTTCCAGCTCGAGTGCCAGGTCCTTCCCGCCCGACTTGACGATCCGGCCCGCCGCCAGCACGTGCACGACGTCGGGCTGGATGTGCGTGAGGATGCGGTAGTAATGCGTCACCAGCACCGTGGCGTTGTCGGGGCGGCGCAGCTTGTCGACCGTCTGCGCCACGGTCTTCAAGGCGTCGATGTCGAGTCCGGAATCGGTCTCGTCGAGGATCGCGAGCTTGGGATCGAGCACGGCGAGCTGCAGGATCTCGTTGCGCTTCTTCTCGCCGCCCGAGAATCCGTCGTTCACGGGGCGGATCAAATAGCTCGAGTCCCAGCCGATCGCCTTGAGCTTCTCTTCGAGCGCGTCCATGAATTCCACGGGCCCGAGCTCCTCCACGCCCTTGTGCTTGCGGATCGCGTTCACGGCGGCGCGCAGGAAATACGCGTTGGTGATGCCGCGGATCGCGACGGGATACTGGAACGCGAGGAACACGCCCTCGCGCGCCCGCTGCTCCGGAGCCATCGCGAGGAGGTCCTTGCCCTCGTACAGCACCTGCCCCGCGGTGACCGTGTACGCCGGATGTCCGGCGAGCACCTGAGCCAGCGTGCTCTTCCCCGAGCCATTCGGCCCCATGATCGCGTGCACCTCGCCGGTCTTCACCGTCAGGTCGACGCCCTTGAGGATCTCGCGGCCCTCGACCGACGCGTGCAGGTCGGCAATCTGCAGCAACACGTTTCCCGTCATCCGACGCTGCCCTCGAGACTGATGCCGAGCAGCCGCTGCGCTTCGACCGCGAACTCCATGGGCAGCTCCTTGAAGACTTCCTTGCAGAAGCCGTTCACGATCATCGAGACGGCGTCTTCCGCCGAGAGGCCGCGCTGCTTCGCGTAAAAGATCTGGTCCTCGCCGATCTTCGAGGTCGACGCCTCGTGCTCCATGATGGCGCTGCTGTTGCGCACGTCGATGTACGGGAAGGTATGCGCGCCGCACTTGTCGCCGATCAGCATCGAGTCACACTGCGAGTAGTTGCGGGCCTGCTCCGCACCCTTCAGGATCTTCACCAGGCCGCGGTAGGTGTTCTGGCCGCGCCCGGCAGAGATGCCCTTCGACACGATCGTCGAGCGCGTGTTCTTGCCCATGTGGATCATCTTCGTACCGGTGTCGGCCTGCTGCCGGTGGTTGGTCACGGCCACGGAGTAGAACTCGCCGATCGAGTCGTCGCCCTGGAGGATGCAACCGGGGTACTTCCAGGTGATGGCAGAGCCGGTCTCCACCTGGGTCCAAGAGATCTTGGAGGCCCGACCGCGGCAGGCGCCCCGCTTGGTCACGAAGTTGTAGATCCCGCCACGCCCCTCTTCGTCGCCGGGGTACCAGTTCTGAATCGTGGAATACTTGATGGTCGCTCGGTCGAGCGCGACGAGCTCCACCACCGCCGCGTGCAGCTGGTTCTCAGGTAGCTCACGTGGCTCCCCTCGTCCGCAATGATCAGCGTGCGCTCGAACTGGCCGGTCGACTCGGCGTTGATGCGGAAGTAGGTGGACAGCTCCATCGGGCAGCGCACGCCCTTCGGCACGTACACGAACGAGCCGTCCGTGAACACCGCTGAATTGAGCGCCGCGAAGAAATTGTCGTTGTACGGGACCACGGAGCCGAGATACTGCCGCACCAGGTCCGGGTATTCCCGGATCGCTTCCGAGATGGCGCAGAAGATCACGCCGTGCTTCTTCAGTTCCTCGCGAAAGGTGGTGGCGACGGAGACGGAGTCGAACACCGCGTCCACCGCGACGCCGGCGAGGCGCTTCCGCTCCTCGATCGGAATCCCGAGCTTCTCGAACGTCTCGAGCAGCTTGGGATCGACCTGGTCGAGGCTGTCGAGCTTGGGCCGCTGCTTGGGGGCGGCGTAATAGCTGATCGCCTGATAGTCGACCGGCCCGTACTGCACGTTGGCCCAGTGCGGCTCGGGCATCTTCAGCCAGTTGCGGTACGCCTTGAGCCGCCACTCGAGCATCCAGGCCGGCTCACCCTTCTTCTGGGAGATCAGCCGGATGACGTCCTCGCTCAGGCCGGGCGGGACGGTCTCCGACTCGATATCCGTCACGAAGCCGTACTTGTAGGGCTGGAGGACCTGGGCTTCGATGCCGCTACTCATAGACACTCCCGAAGTCCTTTGCGCATCGCAAGTTGCAGAGAGGTACCGGAGCGAGTGGAATCCTACAGGAATTACTCGGGATTGTCAACCAAAGACAAGGGGCGAGTTGCACGTGGGCGCGAAATCGCCAAATTGGCGCTCCCATGGCAGTCCGGCGCATTCGCCTGTTGGGCGATCCGATCCTGCGGGTCCGCTGCGAGCGGGTCCAGAACCCCAAGTCCGCCGCGACCCGGCTGCTCGCGGATGACCTGCGGGACACGCTGCGCGTCGCCAAAGAGAAACACAAAATGGGCCGGGCCCTGGCCGCACCGCAGATCGGCGCGCCGGTGCGGATCGTGTTCGTGGCGATCGACAAGCAGCGCTGGACGATGATCAACCCGGAGATCACGGACGTCGGGCCGGACGACTTCCTGGTGTGGGACGACTGCTTTTCGTTCCCCAACCTGTACGTACGGGTCAGCCGCGCCCACCAGATCACCGTGAGCTACACCGACTTGAAGGGCAAGCAGCACACGCTGCCGGCGGAGGGGGCGATGGCGGAGCTGCTGCAGCACGAGATCGACCACCTGGACGGGATGCTCGCGCTCGATCGGCCCAGCGGGGTGGACCCGTTCGCCTTGCGTTCGGAGTGGGAGAAGCTGCACCAGCCGGGCGAGCGCTACGGCCCGCCCACGCCGCGGGAGGTGTAAACGACCCACGCACCCGGTTAGATTCTCGAACGACAGGGGTGCCCGCGCCAGGCGTGGCGGGCTGAGATCACACCCTTTGAACCTGATCCGGTTCGCACCGGCGAAGGGAGCTCCGTATGACCTGCCTCACCCAAATGCACTTCGCCCGTCAGGGCACCGTCACTCCCCAGATGCAGCGCGTCGCGGAGCGCGAAGGGCTCTCCACCGATCTCGTGCGCGACGAGGTCGCGCGGGGGCGCTTGATCATTCCAGCGAACGTGAACCACCTCGCCAGGCGCCTCGACCCGATGGCGATCGGGAAGGTGGCGCGCGTGAAGATCAACGCCAACATCGGGAACTCGGCGGTCGAGTCGAACATCGACCAGGAGCTCGAGAAGCTGCATCACGCGGTCCATTACGGCGCCGACACCGTGATGGATCTCTCCACGGGCGGCGACATCGACGCGATCCGCCAGGCGATCATCGACGCCTCACCGGTGCCGATCGGGACCGTGCCGATCTATCAGGCCGTGACGGAGGTCAAGCAGGTCGAGGATCTCACGGCCGACGACCTGCTCGACATGGTGGAGCATCAGGCGCAGCAGGGCGTGGACTACGTGACCGTCCACTGCGGCATCCTGCGGGAGTACGTGGGGCTCGCGCTCGGCCGGGTGACGGGGATCGTGTCGCGCGGCGGGTCGCTCCACGCGTACTGGATGATGCAGCACGACCAGCAGAACCCGTTCTACGTGCATTTCGACCGCATTCTCGACATCGCCCGCAAGTACGACGTGACGTTGTCGCTGGGCGACGCGCTGCGGCCCGGCTCGGTGGCGGACGCGAACGACCGCGCGCAATTCGCCGAGCTCGAGACGCTGGGTGAGCTGACGACGCGGGCGTGGGCGCGGGACGTGCAGGTGATGATCGAGGGGCCGGGCCACATCCCGATGCAGTTGATCGAGGAGAACGTTCGCAAGGAGAAGGCGATCTGCCACGAGGCGCCGTTCTACACGCTGGGACCGCTCGTGACCGACATCGCGCCGGGCTACGACCATATCACGTCGGCGATCGGCGCGGCGATGATCGGGTGGTACGGGGCCGACATGCTGTGCTACGTGACGCGCAAGGAGCATCTCGGCCTGCCCAACGCCGAGGAGGTGCGCGAGGGGGTGATCGCGTACAAGATCGCGGCGCACGCCGCCGACATCGCGCGCGGCCGGGCGGGGGCGCGCGAGCGGGACGATGCGCTCTCGCGCGCGCGCTACGCGTTCGACTGGAACGAGCAGTTCCGGCTGTCGCTCGATCCGGAGCGCGCGCGTGAGCTGCACGATGAATCGTTGCCGGCGGAGTACTTCAAGAGCGCGGAGTTCTGCGCGATGTGCGGGCCGAAGTTCTGCTCGATGCACATCACGCGGGAGATCGAGCGGAAGCTCGGGACGAGGGACGCGGTGCCGGCGGACTAGGTCCGCGCTTGACGAAGAACTCGTAGGATGTAGTGCCGACGCCGTAGCCCCATTCGCCGTAGACATGCGCGCGCACCACGAACGTGCCGCTCGACGGGACCGTGAACGATCCCACCGAGAAGAACGCGCTGCTGCCGAAAACGGCCGTGTTGCCGCCCACCAGAGACGTGCCGGTCCCCGGATCGATCACCTCGAGTACGATAGCGCTGTCGAGGGAAGATGTGACGGTCAGCCGATCGAACAGAGTCAACTGCTCACCCGGCGTTCCGGACGAGGTGAACTCATCGATGTCGCCGAGGGGCGAGATCGGCTCTCCGCGGACGGTGTCGCCAACGGTGTACGCCGCGGGGCTGTTCTCCGGTGCGCGATTGATCGCGGTACACCGCGATCTTGAACAGGCCGCTCGCCGGCGCGCGGAATGGTCCCGCCATCCTGCGGAACTGGCCGACCTGACTTGCCAACGTGTCACCGCTCGTCGGGTCGTAGGCGCGCACGGAGATGAACGGTCCTGAGAACCCCGGCCTGCCGTCGAACAGGATGCTGATGTCCTGATCGGGCGTCGCGGTGACCGTGAACTCGTCCCAGTCTCCCGGCTCGTCTATCGGCTCGGTCGTGACGGAATCACCGACGGCCAACGCGGCGCTGACGTGCTCGGGTCCGGCGTCGACCGGTCGCACCGTGAAGCGATAGAGACCGCGCTCTGCCAATCCGCCGGCACCTCCGGCGACGTCGAATGTGTACCAGCCGGTGCCGGGGAGCTCCACGCGCGTGGTCTGGTGATCTTCCAGGGTGGCCCCTGCCGTGGTGCCACTACTCAGAAAGAGCAGGTACGCGTTCGCACTCGCCGGTGGCGTGACCGTTGCCTGAAACCCCCCGCTCGAGGAGGCGACGAGGTTTTGGAGCATGAGATTCACGTGCTGGCCCTTCACCCCGTAGAAGTGGAACTGATCGTCGTCTCCCCACGGCTCGATCGCCTCGCCGGATACCGTGTCGCCGATCGCAAACGTGTCGGACACCGCCTCCGGCCCGAAGCCGAATCGATAGAACCAAATGCGGTAGGGGCCTCGGAGGGTGGCGCGGTCCTGATAGTAGTCGCTCGTACTTACGCGGACGACGTACTTCCCGGGAGCCACGCGGATGCGACCGGTCGCCGCGGGCGTGCCCGCCTGAGAGGTGGACGCCGTCGTGATAACATGCCCCGTTGCCGAGTCGACGAGCTCAACCGTCAGCTGCCCGCCGCCGGACGCGCTCTCGAGCTCGAACGCCAGATTGGCGCCGCTCGAGTCGGGCACGGTCACGTGGAATTCGTCCACGTCGCCAGGAAGATCGATCGCCTCGCCGCTCACGCTGTCGCCAAATGCCAGCGTCGCGGGCAGCGTCTCCGGCCGCCGATTGATCCGATACACGAAAAGCCGATACGCGCCGTGGTTGAGGTCGGAAGGGTAATCCGGGACGACGCCGCTGACGCGGAGGCGGTAGGTTCCCGTGGCCGGCAGGGCGAATCGCCCCGTCACCTGGCGAAGCAAGCTGGTGTCGGTGCCCACGCTCTGGACCGTCCGCAGCACCGTCCCCGCTCCGTCCACGACGTCGAGCTGGAGAGAAGTCTCGGGCGATCCGTTCTCGGCCTGGAAGAACGTGTTGAACTCCTCGCCTGCGACGCCTGAAAACGTGAACTCGTCGATGTCCCCAGGGAGGTCGATCCGTTCCCCGGAAACGGTGTCGCCCGGGGTGATGGCGGCGCCCACGTGCTCCGGCCGGTGGTCGATCGGATAAAGGAAGAGCCGATAGGCGCCCGTGTCGGCGATCTGCGAAGGAGCGGTACCGGTCACGCGCACGACGTACGTACCGGCGGCCGGTACCTGAAACCGACCGGTCGCGTGGGTGAAGAGGCCCGTGTCGACACTGCTGCTGGTCGCCACGGCGAATACCGGACCCGAGACCGGGGCTACGTCAAGCTGGACCGCTCGCGGGGCCTGCACGAAGGCATTGTATTCAGCGCCGGCTGACGCTGTGAACGTAAACTCGTCCACATCACCTGCGCGATCGACCTTCTCGCCACGTAGCTCCGTACGGAGCGAGATCGCCGCTGAGCGATGCTCGGGCGCCCGATCGATAAGGTAGGACCAGAACCGGTAAGGGCCCCGGTAGCGCGGGTACACGTTGCTCGTGACCGACCAGGCGGAAAACCGGTAGTCCTGCGTTGTGGGGAGACGCAAACGACCTGTGGCCAGCGTCGGCGGTCCGGCATCGCCGAACACGTAGCCGAGTAAGTTGTTCGCAGCTGGATCCACGACGTCCAGGCTCACCGACCCGGACCCCGGCGGACCCAGTGTCTCCATGACGAACACGACCTCTTGCCCCGCGGTGCCGTGGGCGACGAACAGGTCTCCGTCGACGATCGGATCGATCGTTTCGCCCGCCACGGTGTCGCCGATCGTGAAGCGGGCCGGTACGTGTTCCGGCGCGGTGTTGATCTCGTAAGCCATGAACCGGAAGCGCGCGCTGGCGCCTGCCGGTAGCGTGCTCACCCTCAGCTCATAGACCGCCCCCGCCCGCGCCCCGAAGTTGCCCGTCGGGTTATCCTCGAGCCCCGCGCCACCTTCACTCGCGGTGACGCTCGCGACCGGCGTGTGGTTTGCCGAATCGACCACGCCGAGGAAGACGCTTCCCTGCACGGCTTCGAGAAACACGGCGTACACGCTGTTCGCTTGCGCCGCGAACGAGTACCGGCGAGTCGAGTCGCCGGTCACTTCCTGCTCGATGACGGTACCGACCGGGACGCGCTCGCCCTCCCCGCGGGGCTCGAACGGGGAGTCGCAGGCGATGGCCACCGCGAGACCGAATGCGGCCCCGAGGACAATCCCACGACGAGCCATCGAGACGGCCATCGCCTGCTCCGACCGGAATTGAGTCGGGGAACATATCGTTTCATTGTGCGGCTCGCCATGAACACTTGCGGCTCCGACGCGTGCCGGTAGTATAGGCAGCCTCTGCTCTCTTGGGGCGCGCCATGCGATTGTCTTCGGTCTGTTGCGGTCTTGCTCTCCTCTTCGGCATAGCGGCGCCCTGCGCGGTCGACGCGCAGGGGGGCTCCGTGGCCGGCACCGTCGTGAGCCGGTCCTCGGGAGCACCCATCGGGGACGTGCAGATCACGGTGGCGGGAACCGCCCTGCGGGTCTTCACCGACGCCAGGGGTCGCTTCCAGTTCGACGACCTCCCCGGCACGACGGTCGTGCTCCAAGTGCGCCGGATCGGCTTCCGCGCAGTGACGGACACCGCGAACGTTGGCGACACGAACCTGAGGGTCGCGCTCGAGCAGAAACTCCTCGAGTTGTCGCAGGTGGTGGTGACGGGCACGCCGGTGGCCGTGGAAATCGGTAAGCTCGGGAACGCAGTCTCCACGATCAACGCCGCCGACGTCACGCAGAGGGCTCCCATCGACGGCGTGCAGGACCTGCTCAACGCCCGCGCCGCGGGCGTCGTCATACAGCGCGCCACGGGTGCCGTAGGGAGCGGCTCGCGCATCCGCATCCGGGGCGCTTCGAGCTTCTCCCTTTCGAACCAGCCGCTGATGTACGTGGACGGAGTGCGGGTCGATGCGGACCCGGCCACGGGACCGGCGAACCAGGCGTTCGGCTCGGCTTCTATCTCGCGCTACAACGACTTCAACCCCGACGACATCGAGAGCATCGAGATCGTGAAGGGACCGGCGGCCACGACGCTGTACGGCACCGAGGCCTCGGGCGGCGTCATGCAGATCATCACGAAGCAGGGCACGCCGGGTCCGGCGCGGTGGAACCTCACGCTGCGGCAAGGCGCGAACTTCCTGAGCAACCCCGAAGGACGGTTCCCGACCAACTACCAGCGAGATGGCCTGGGGAACGTCATTTCAGTCAGCATGCGGGATCTCGAGTCCCAGCTGGGTGCATCGATTTTCCGTACGGGCCATGCGGCCGACTATCAACTGAGCGTGAGCGGCGGTTCGAGCACGGTGCGGTATTATGCGGCCGGCGGCACCGAGCTGCAGGGCGGTGCCGAGCCGAACAACGACATACGGCACACGACCGGCCGTGCCAACCTCACGATTACGCCGAGCGACAAGGTCACGCTGTCGGCGCGCGTCGGCTACGTCTCGGGGCCCACCCACTTGAGCGCCGAGGCGGGCTTTGGCGGACGGGTCTGGACGACGGTTCTCGCCGACCCCCGCAACCTCGGCACATCACAGCTCGGCTTCTTCAGCGGCCTCCCGCCCGAATACGACCAAGTGTATCACTTCACGCAGGACCTGGATCGGTTCACGGGTTCCGTGCAGCTGCAACACCACCCCGTGAAATGGTTCACCCACCGGGTCACGTTCGGCGTCGACCGTACGCGCGAAGTGAACACGTTGTACCAGCCGCGGATCGATTCGCTCGTCTCCAACCCGACGTTCGGGTCGGACGCGCTTGGCTACATTTCCATCGAGAATCACAACGTCGATTACACGACGGTTGACTATGCAGCGACCGCCGCGTTCGACTTGTCGCCGACGCTGCACTCGAGCGCTTCTGCGGGACTCCAGTTTTACCACACCCTGGGAGACACCGTCTTTGCCGATGGCTTGTTCTTCCCGGCCCCGGGGCTTTCCGCGATCAGCGCGACGACGGGTCCGCGCTCGAACTCAAACGGGACTGAAGAAACCAAGAGCATCGGCGCCTACGGCCAAGAACAGATCTCCTGGCGAGATCGGCTGTTCCTGACCGCGGGCCTTCGCTCCGACGATCACAGCACCTTTGGCGCCAATTTCAGTCGCGTGTACTACCCGAAGTTCAGCGCGAGCTGGCTCTTGAGCGAGGAGCCGTTCTGGAAGTACCGGTTCGTGAGCCAGCTGCGGCTGCGGGCTGCATACGGGGAGTCCGGACGGGCGCCCCCGCAGAACGCCGCTGTTCGGTCTTATCAGGCCGCCACCGGCCCAAATGACGTGGATGCCGTCACACCACTGTTCATCGGCAACCCCGATCTGGGACCGGAGCGCGGCAAAGAGATCGAACTGGGCCTCGATGCGGGGCTGTGGAACGACCGAGCGGGCATCGAGTTCACCTATTACCGCAAGAAGACGGTGGATGAGATCTTGTTGGGTGAGATCGCGCCGTCGAGGGGATTTCCGCCCGTGCCTCCGGGCGGGCAGTATTTCAACGCGGGCGCAGTTCTGAACAAGGGCATCGAGCTGCTGGCCCGCGCACGCCCCTACGACAGGGGCCAGGTGAGCGTGGACATGACGCTGAACCTTGCCACCAACAGCAACAAGATCCTGAGCCTGAGTCCGGGCGTGACCTTCGTGACGGCTGGGACCAACCTGCAGCACCGCGTCGGCTATCCCGTCGGCTCTTGGTTCACGAAGAAGGTGGTGCGTGCCGATTTCGACTCGACCACCGGACAGGCGATCAACATCCTGTGCGACGACGGCAAGGGCGGCGCGATGGCGTGCTCCAACGCCCCGGTCGTCTACATCGGCCGAACCACGCCAAGTTTCGAGGGGGGGTTCTCGACCACTCTGACGCTGTGGAACCGCCTGCGCGTGTATGGCTTGCTCGACTTCAAGACGGGCTACCGGAAGCTCGACGGCACGACGCGAGTACGCTGCACGTTCTTTGGTCAAGTCTGCCGCGAGAACTTCTACCCACTCGAGTTCGACCCGAAGCGCATCGCGGGAATTCAGTCGAACCGCAGCTTGGTGGATTTCCTCATCGACGACGCGAAGTTCATGAAGCTGCGTGAAGTGTCCGTCGTGTACACCTTGCCCGACGCCTGGGCGAACGCTATGCGCGCAAGCCAAGCGACGGTCTCGCTCGCCGGACGGAACCTACACACCTGGACCGGCTATACCGGGCTCGACCCGGAGGCGATGTTCCTCGGCGGAAGCCGCGGCGGCAATTTCAGCCAGTGGGAGCAGGCCGACCTGCCCCAGCTGACGCAATGGATCGTCACCGTCAACCTGGCATTCTGAAAGGCGGACCGATGAGACACACAGCGATGGTCGTGCTCGTGGGGCTCATGGCCGCCACCGGGTGCGACTTGTTCAACAACGCCCTCGAAGTCCAGAGCCCGAGCACCATCCCGGCTGGAGGCCTGGAGGTACCGGACAACGCGAGACTGCTCGTAAACGGCGCGATCGGGGACTTCGAGTGTGCCGCGGGAGCCTACGCCGTGATGAGTGGCTTGATTACCGACGAGCTGATCGACGCCACGCAAACCGCCGATCGGTACCCGTACGAACTTCGGACCACGTTGTCGAGCGACCGCCGCTACGCGGTCAACGACTGCATCGGCCTGGGCGTCTACACACCGCTCCAGACAGCGCGCTTCTCCGCCGCAAACATCCTGTCTCTCTTGAACGGCTGGACCCCCGCTCAGGTCCCGGGCCGTGACAGCCTGATCGCCACGGTTTCGGCCTACGAGGGATACAGTCTGGTCATGCTGGGCGAGGGTTTTTGCACGATGGTCGTGTCCGGGCTGGATGCCAACCGGCAGGTCGTGTATGGGGGCGAGATCTCTCCGGATAGCGTGTTCGCGCTCGCCGTGGCCGCGTTCGGCCAGGCGATCACGCTCGGCGACCCCAACATCGTCAACATGGCTCGCGTGGGACGGGCGCGCGCCTACCTCGACCTCGACCAACCGGCGCTCGCGAAGGCGGATGCTCTGCTGGTACCGACCGCGTATCGCAAGGTCGTCACCGCATCGGCTATCAACGCCCGGCGCAATAACCGGGTGTGGCAGGAAAACAGCGTCACCAGCGACAACACCTCGCTCGACTCGGTCTACCGCGCGATGGCGGACCCCCGCGTTCCCTTCGCGGACAAGGGCAAGAACAGCGTGACCGGCATCCACCTGTACCGACAGCTCAAGGACACCAGCGCTTCCACCCCTCTGAGGCTCGCCTCCGGGGATGAAGCACGGCTCATCGTCGCCGAGGCCGATCTCGACGCACGCGATTTCCCCGGCGCGGACAGCATCATCACGAACTTCCGCGCGCGCGGCGGCCAGAGCGCGTTCGCGAGCGTCGACTCGGCCACCGTGGCTGACTCGCTATTCGATCAACGCCGGCGGGAGTTCTTCCTCGAAGGGCAGCATTTGTTCGACTTGAGGCGCTTCAACAAGACTCCACATCCGGCAGCGGGGACGCCCTACGCCGGCGGCGGCGTGTATGGCACGCAACTGTGCCTGCCTCTGCCAGATGTCGAAAAGCAAAACAACCCCAACTTCCCCTAGCCCGTTTCGCCTGTTGCTGGCGACATGCACCGGGGCCCGGCGACGATTCGCCGGGCCCCTTCGCTAGCGGTCGGCGATCGCGAACGCCCGCACCGGAAAACTCCCCATCCCCCGCACCTTCACGGGCACGGCAAAAAACCGGAACCCGCCGTCCGGCAGCTCTCCCAGCCCGCACAGATGCTCCACGATCGGAATGCCGGCGCCGAGCAGCAGCGTGTGGGCGGGCCGCGCACCGTCCGCCGCGTCGTCGATGTTGAGCGAGTCGATGCCGACCAACGCGGCCCCCGCCGCGACCAGCTGCTCCGCCGCCGCGCGGGTCAGGAACGGATGGCCGGTGCCGTACCGCTCAGTGCGCCAGTGGACGTCCCAGCCCGTGTGCACGAGCACGGCCTTGCCCTTCACCTCCCGCCCGCGAAACGTCTCGACATCGAGCGCGCGACCGTCGCGCTCGGTGACGCGGACGATCACGCCCTCCAGATCGGCGACCGCGTCGAGTGAAAAATCCGCGACGTCCTTCCCGTGTTCGTAGCGATGGGACGGGGCATCGATGTAGGTCCCGGTATTGGCGACGAGCTCGATCTTCCCGATTTGAAAGGTCGTGCCGGGCCCATAACGCGCCTGCGACGCCGCGCGCGACAGCCAGTCGCCGATCGCAGGCGCCGGCAAGCCGGGGTAGGTGACCATGCCGTGCTCGATCGTATGACTCAGGTCGATCAGGCGGCCGCGCGCTCGCGTCATGACGCGGGCGGCGGCGCCCGCCGGGCGGGATCCTGCCCGTAGAACCGCCGGAGTTGCGCGTACAGCTCGGGATGATCCCGCTCGAGCTGCACCGGCTTCTCGAAGAACGTCTCGGTCGCGACCGCGAAGAACTCCGCCTTGTTCGTCGCGCCGTACCCGTCGAGCACGGAGTCCCGATCGGCGGCGACATCCGCCCGTAATCGCTGGTATTCCTCGGACAGCACGCGACCCCACGTGCGCACAGCACTCCCCGGTAAAACCGGCTCTCCGTCACCGAAGCCATCTTCGGAATCGAGCTGGTGCGCGAACTCGTGGAGCACGACGTTGGAACCGTCGAATGCATCGCGAGCGCCGCGGACCGCATCGTCCCAGGAGATCACGACCACGCCGTCGCCCCACGATTCCCCGATCAACGGCTCAGGTGCGGGGGGAAGCTCGCCGGTGCGGGGCGTGTGCGCGAACTTGGGGACGAAGCCGTGTGGATACACGAGCACCGTGCGGAGGCTGGGATAGCACGGACCCTCGAGGTGGAGCAGCAGGAGGCAAGCCTCCGCGGCGATTGTGACTTTGATCTCCTCGGTCACGGTGAGACCGCCGCATCCTTCGAAATGTTTGTCGGAGAGAAACAGCTGCACCAGGCGCAACAGCCGCTCTCGCTCGTCGGAACTCAGGCTGCGAGCGAGCGGAACGCTCTCGTCGACGATATCACGCCACCGGTCGGGGATCGGGTCGCTCGGCAGCCGCAACGGGCCCGCGCGGATGCGACGCAGCACGGCGGAGACAAGGAGGAACCCGACTCCCAGTAGCACCGCCGCGGCCAGGATGACCGTCATGACACGGGTGGGTGCGCGGCGGGCAGTACGCGGCCGAGCGCCTTGAGGAGCTGTCCGTCGGGCGACCCGCCATCCGGCGCCTCGGCCAGCACCACAGCGAACCGACGGCGCAGCAGCGGGTCCCGCATCGCCTGGGCGGCAAACTGGATGGTGAGGGGAATGAACCACCGCGCCTGCCGCGCCCCGGTGCCGGCGCGCGCCACGGCGGCGTATTGCTCGAACAGCGCGAGCAGGAATCCGCCTTTCGACGGAAACTGCCGGTAGATGGCGCCTTTGGTGAAGCCCGCGGTCCGGGCGACTTCGTCGAGCGTGGCGAACTCGATGCCTCGCTCGGCGAACACGGTGAGACCAGCCTGCAGCAGCATGGCGCGCGTTTCCGCCTTGCGCCGCTGACGCACGATACCCATGAGAATCAATGATACCGATAAGAATCGTCTGTCGCAAAACGAGCGCTGGAAGTGGCAGTTTGGATACCCGTGGGTATCTGTTCTAGCCTCAGAACACGTCTCGCCAGCGTGCAAGTCGTGCCATCGCCTGGTGCATTGCGGACGAGCTCAAGCGTCTGGCGTGAGGCGCGCGACCTGTTGCCGCGCGACTCGACTCAACATCACGTGGTGTCCGCACGCGTCCTCAAGCTGAGTCGCGCGCTCGATCGGGAGCCGCAGGGGCCGTCAAATTCAAGTTCGCCCTCATCTTCCTCCGCACGAAGGCCAAGCTGCTTCTGCTCGGGCTCACCAAGGCGAGCACGTTGTGTGGCAGCTCGACGGCGGCCGCGGATTCCGGGCGCTCATCCGGACCCAGCGCTGGATCGCCGCGGCGTTGATCGGCTCCATGTGGCTGCTCACCGGCGAGGGCTTGCTGGTGCTGCTCGGGCTGGCCGTGGCGGCGAGCGCCGGCTTCGCCGACAGCGCGGATCAGCCCGATCCGACCATCCTCGCGCGGTACGGCCTGCTGGTGATTGTTTGTCGCTCCTGACATGGAGCGCCGTCCCGGGGGTCGCCCGGTAGGCAACCGAGTGCGCGCGCGGGACTTGACTCGAGTGGGTCCCAATCGACTATGTTTGCCGTTCGGTCGTGAATCCATTGGAGCGCCGGGATGACGTACATCATCGCAGAGCCGTGCATCAACGTAAAAGACCGCTCGTGTGTGGATGTGTGTCCGGTGGACTGCATCTACGAGGGTGAAGACATGCTCTACATCCACCCGGACGAGTGCATCGACTGCGGCGCCTGCGAGCCGGAGTGCCCGGTCACGGCGATTTTCCCCGAAGAGGACACGCCGCCGCAGTGGAAGTCCTACATCGCGAAGAACCGGGACGTGTTCCAGAGCGCCAGCCCGCCCGGCAAGCCGCAGCGCAAAGGATCCTGAGACCGAGCCCGCTTCAAGACAAGCCGCCGAGAAAATCCGCCAGGAGCCGACCGGTCGCGAGCGGCTGCTCGAGCGGCGCGAGGTGGCCCGCCGCGGGAATCACGTGGCATTGGGCGCCGGGGATGAGCGCCGCCATGGCGTGCGCCGCGGCCGGGGGTGACACCGCGTCGTCCTCGCCCACCACGATGAGCGTCGGGACGCGCACCGCGCGGAGCGTGGCGGTCGAATCGGGCCGGTCGCGCAGGGTGTGCAGGGCGCCGACCAGCCCCGGCACCGTCCAGCGACGCGCCATTTCGCGGACCTGTGCCACGACTTCCGGTTGCGTGGCGAGCGTCGCCGGCGCGAGCAAGCGCGGCAGCAGCCGATCGATCACGGCATCCGGCCCCTCGCGCCCGGCCAGCGCCGCGAGCTCGTCCCGGCCACGCCTTCCTTCAACGGAGTCCGGCTCCGCCTTCGTGTCCGCCAGGACGATCGCCCGCACCCGCTCGGCGTGACGCCGCAGCAGCTCGAAAATGACGTACCCACCCATGGACAACCCGCACACCACCGCCGCCCGGATGCCGAGCGCGTCCAGCACGGCCACGAGATCGTCCGCATAGCGCGCCAGGGTATAGCCGTCGCTCGCGGGAGCGCCCGAGGTCCCCACGCCGCGCAGATCGGGCGCGATGCGCTTCACGCGCGACAGCGTGGCGAGCTGGTGGCGCCACACCGTACGGTCGAACGGGAAGCCGTGCACGAAGAGCACGGGCGGGCCCTCGCCTCGCAGCTCGACGCCAAGCTCCACGTCGCCCGCCGGCACCCGGATCGGTGCGTGGCCGCTCGAGGGACGGGGACCGAGAAACCGCACGATCTCCTCCGGGATCGGCGTCGCGCGCCCAAGGCGGTCGATGCACACGAACACGATCTCGGCCTCGGCGACAAGCACATCGTCCGCGGGACGCCGCACGGCGTGACGCAGCGTGATACTCGTGGTGCCCCGGTTCGTCAGCACGGTCTCGATGCGCAGCACATCGCGCGACAGCACCGCGGCCTTGTACTCGACCACCGCCTTGCGCACGGCCGGCCAGACGCCGTTGCGGTCGAACAGATCCATCCCGGGGCCGCGGGCCAGCGCATCCCACCGGGCCCGCTCGAGCAGCGTCAGCAGCGCGGCCTGGTTGAGATGGCCGAACGCGTCGCATTCATACGGGTAGACGGTCAGCTCGACGGGCGGGAAGGGGGCGGTCACGAGGCCGCAAACGTATGCCAAAAGACCACTCGTTGCACGTTCCACGTTCCACGTTCCATGAGAATGGCGAGCGCCTTCGCGCCGTAGGTCGGATCGAGCGTCAGCCCGTGCTCGGCCGCGAGACGGCGCGCCGCCTCGCCTTCCGCCGAGGGGTAACCGTAGCCCGGACCCAACCCGTCCACCACCACCAGCGGGATTCGGGATGCGGGATGCGGGATACGGATGCCATGGCGTGCGAGCAGCCGCCGCGCGGCGTGCGCGAGCCACATCGTTCGCCAGCGATTCGCGACGATGACCGGTGCTACCCGCACGGCGACGACCCTCGTGGGCCAGCCGAGCGCGGCCATCGCGAGGGCCACGCCGGCGGCGGTGCCCCCCGTGCCCAGGGGGAGGACGACGGTGTCCGGGGGCTCGGGCGTTTGGGTGGCGAGCTCGAGTCCGGCGAGCAGATGTCCCGCCACCGCTCGCGGGTGGGCCCCGCCGCCGGGGATCCAGCGCCGCGCCCCGAACGCCCCGGCGCGCCGCCAGGCGCGCAGCACGGCGAGGGGAAGGGTCGCCGGGCCGGGCGCGCGAACGATCAGGGCCGCCCGGCGTGCGCACGCCGCGGCGACGGCGCGACTCGCGACGGTGTCGGGCTGGCGGAACTGGGCCAGGACGGTTTGGTGCCCTAAGGCCGCGGCGTGGACCGCGGTGCAGAGACAGTGCGTGGAGCCCGTGCCACCCGCCGTGACGAAGACCGTTCCGGGCGGGACGCCGGCCAGCAGGAACTCGAGCCCGCGCACCTTATTGCCGCCGCCCGACGCCGCCGCCCGGTCTTCGCGCTTGAGGCCGAGGGCGGCCACGCCCAGCGCACCCGCGAGGGCCGGCGCGGGCTCGAGCGGCGTGGGCCATTCGCCCAGGCGACGCGGCTGGAGCGCCGCGCGTATCTTTTCGCTCAGCAGCGCCGGATCAGCCACCTGAACCCCGATCCCGAGGATGCCGATGCAGGTTGCCACGGACTACATCCGCCACGCCGCGCGCACCGCCCGCAAGTACGCGGGCGACCCGCTCGGTGGCCCGCCCCCTTCCCAAGCGCCGGACGCCGAATTCTACAAGACGCTGGCCAAGGCGCTGGAGGAAATCGCCGCGGGCCTGGACGCGCTCAGCAAGCAAGAGTGACCTACATCCAGACGCCGGCGGCGCTCGCCGACGCGGTTGCGACGCTGCGGCGCGAGCCCCTCGTCGCCGCCGACACCGAGGCGGCGAGCTTCCATCGCTACCACGACCGCATCTTCCTGGTCCAGCTTGCGAGCCCGTCGTTGACGGCGATCATCGACCCGCTGGCGATCGCCGACCTCTCACCCGTCGGCGGGCTGCTGGACGACCCGAAGGTCGAGAAGATATTCCACGATGCCGACTACGACCTCCGGATCCTCGACCGGGACTACGGCTTCCGGGCGCACCGGCTGTTCGACACTCGTATCGCCGCCCAGCTCGCGGGCGAGCCGGCCGTGGGGCTCGCGGCGTTGCTCGAAAAGTACGTGGGGGTGAAGCTCGCGAAGGAGCACCAGAAGGCCGATTGGTCGCGCCGACCGTTGCCGCCCGCCATGCTCGCGTACGCCGCCGCCGACACGGAGCACTTGCCGGCCCTGCGAGAGGCGCTGCGCGCCCGTCTCGCGGCGCTCGGGCGCCTGCCCTGGGCCGAAGAGGAGTTCACGGGACTCGAGGAGCTGCGCTGGACCGGACCGCCGGAGGGGGGGGCCGGCGCCGACGCCTTTCTCCGCGTCAAAGGTGCGAAGGCCCTGCCGCCACGCCAGCTGGCGGCGCTGCGAGAGCTGTATCGCTGGCGCGAGGGCGTGGCGGCGGAGCAAGACCGGGCGACGTTTCGGATCATCGGGAACGACGCGCTCCTCGCCGTGGCCCGCGCCCTCCCGCGGTCCGCCGCGGAGCTCGCACGCGTGGGCCAGCTTCCCGGTACGCTCGCCGGGCGCCACGGCCCCGCTCTGCTGGACGCCGTGAGCCGGGCGCTGGCACTCGGCGAGGCGGACCTGCCGCGCGTGGAGCGCACTCCCCGGCCACCGCGCGACACCAGCGTCGAGGCGCGCGTCGAGCGTCTCAAGGCGGCGCGCAACCGCGTCGCCCAAGAGCTGGGCCTCGAGCCGGGCGTGCTGTGCGGCCGCTCGACCCTCGAGGCCGTCGCACGCGCCCTCCCGCTCCCAAACGACCGCGCCGGGCTCGCCCGAATCGGAGAGCTCCGGCGCTGGCAGATCGACGCGCTGGGGGACGCGCTGCTGGCGGCCTTCGGCTAGAGGCCCATCAACGCCCGCACTTTGGGGTCCATCCGCTCGGGCGTCCAGTACGGCTCCCACACGATCTCGATGTCTACGTCCTTCACGCCGCCGAGCGCGCGCAGCACGCGGTAGGCGTCGTTGGTGATCATGGGACCGGCGGGACATCCGGGAGACGTGAGAGTCATATTCACGCGCACGTCACCCCCGGCGATCTCGACGTCGTACACCAGGCCGAGGTCGATGATGTTCATATCGAGCTCGTAGCCACGCACCAGGCAGCGGCGGCGGCGCGCGATCCACCCGTACACCCGGCGCGCAACGGGCAGCACGCCCGGCAGCCGGAACGGCCACGCCAGCCACCGCCGGCCTGGCAGCAGGCGGAGGATCTCCGGCGCCGCGTCCGCCCCGGCGAACACCCGGCCGTCCGGGGCAGGAAGGACCAAGTGCATCGCCGCCGCGAGGGCGGGCAAGGGAATGCCGAACGCCGCCACCCGCGCCTGGTCCTGGAACGGGACCAGCGCGATCCGCTGTTCCCGGTCCCAGCGCCGCACGAGGTCCGCGGCCTGCCGGCAGAAGCCGCACTCGCCGTCGTAAATCAGGGTGGCCCGGTCAGGGCGCATGGGACGCATCGGCGGCTCGCGCGGCGGCGTCCGCGACCCGACCCCGCACGCCCTTCAGGACCGTGAACGGCCGGCGGGCGCGCGGCGCGTAGGCACGGTTGGTGAGCAGCACGACGAACAGGTCGCGGTCCGGATCGATCCAGAGCGACGTGCCGGTCCAGCCGGTGTGCCCATAGCTGCGCGGCCCGAACAGCGTTCCCGCGCTCGACACGGTCTCACCGGTCGGCAGCGCCTGCCAGCCGAGAGCGCGGGCCTCGCTGCCGTGGCCGAAATCCGCGGCCTTGGCGGTGAACAGCCGGACGGTTTCCCGCTTGAGCAGGCGCCGGCCGTCCGGCAGCGCGCCCTCGCGCAGCATGAATCGGGCGAAGCGCGCCAGGTCCATCGCGCTGGCGAACAGGCCCGCGTTGCCCGACACGCCCCGCAGCTTGAACGCGCTGCCGTCGTTCACGACGCCCGCCACCGGATGCCCGCGCCACACGCCGGTCGGCGCGATCCGGGACCGGAGGCGAACAGGTGGGCGGAACATCGTGGCCTCGAGGCCCAGCGGCGCGAACACCTCGCGTGCGACAAAGACGTCCAGTGGCTCCCCGGTGACGCGCTGCACCACGGCGCCCAGCAGGATCGCGTTCAAGTCGCTGTAGATCACGCGCGTACCCGGCGCGACCCGGGGCGCCTCGGACAAGACGCGTCGCATCACGGCCGCGCTGTCGGGAAGCGCCTTGAGCTGGGCGTCCGGGATGTCCGCCCGCAACCCGGAGCTGTGGGCGAGCAGCTGGCGCACGGTGACCCCCGCCGTTCGCGATCCCTGGAGCTCCGGCAGGTAGGTCGCGACCGGCGCATCGAGCCGCACGCGGCCGCGCTCGACGAGCAGCATCAGCGCGGGCGTCGTCGCGATCACTTTGGTGAGCGACGCCAGGTCGTACAGTGTGCTCTCGGGGTCGACCGCCCGGCTCGCCGCCGACCAGGTGAGGCGCCCGTACCCTTTGGCGAACACCACCGTGTCGCGCCGCCCCACGACCAGCGCCGCGCCGGCGTAGGCCCCCTGCCGGATGCCCTCCAACACGAGCGGATCGAACGTCGCCGCGTCGAAGGACGGTCCTGCCGGTGCTGCCGACGCCGCTTGTAGGAGGAGGATCAGTCCTAGCACCACACGCCCGGAATGCGCCGCCCGCAGGCGGGGCAGCGGCCGTCCGCGCCGATCCGCTGCCGCGTGATCACGTACCCGGTCCGCTCGACGAGCAGATCGCCGCAATCGGGACACCAGGTGTTCTCCCAGCGGCCGACCCGGCCCGGGACGTTCCCGGCGTACACGAACTCGAGGCCCGCCTCCGCTCCGATCTCGCAGGCGCGGAGGAGCATCTCCGGCGTGGTGTCGTCGGGGTCGGTCATGCGGTAGTCCTTGTGAAACGCGGTGACGTGCCAGGGGATCTCGGGGCTCACCGCGGCGATGTACTCGGCGGCGCGCCGGAGTTGCGCGCCGTCGTCGTTGAAGCCGGGCACGACGAGGGTCACCACCTCGAGCCAGAAGCCGCGCTCGTACACCATGCGGATCGCGTCCAGGACGTGCTGCAATACGCCGCCGAGCTCGCGGTAGCGCCGGTCATCCATCGCCTTGAGGTCGATCTTGTAGCAGTCGGTCCAGGGACGGATGTAGTCGAGCACTTCGGGCGTGGCGTTGCCGTTCGAGATGAACGCCGTCTTGAGGCCGCCCGCTTTCGCCGCCTTGAACACGTCCACGGCCCATTCGGCGGTGATGAGCGGCTCGTTGTACGACGACCCGACCAGCTTGGCGCCTTGGCGGAGCGCCAGCCGCACCAGGCCGTCGGGCGTCACGTCCGTCGGGAGGACGCCCGCGGCGGCGTCGCGCAGCGCCTGGCTGGTGAGCCAGTTCTGGCAGTAGCCGCAGTGGAAATCGCACCCCAGCATCCCGAAGGTGAGCGTGTCCGAGCCCGGGAGGGCGTGGAAGAACGGCTTCTTCTCGGTGGGATCGCATTGCAGGGCGGCGACGTATCCGGCGGGAGCGTACAGGGTGCCGTCCTTGTTGAAGCGCACCTTGCAGATGCCGCGGCGGCCCGGTTTGACGAGACAGCGGTGCCCGCAGGCGAAGCAGCGAACCGCGCCGCCCCCGTCCGGCAGCCGCTCGACCAGCTCGCCCTCGCGCACCCGGGCGTCGAGCGCCTGGGAGAGCGTGGCGACCCCTCCGTCGGGCGTAGCGTGCGTGAGAAACGACGTGATACCGCGGGGCGTCATGGACCTGCCCTGCCTTCCCTTCATCAATATAGCCCGATCGGCGCGGGCTCAGCCGCCCACGCGCAGCGAACCGGGCGCGAGCTGGTACAGGAGCAGGGCCGTGGCGATATCCCGCGCCGAGAGCTCCCGCACCTTGGGCGCGGCGTACATGAGGTCGCCGGGATCGCGCGAATGATCGAGGCCGATCAGGTGTCCGATCTCGTGGATCGCCATCACCCGCACGTCGTCCGGGGCGAGCGGCTGTCCCTTGGGATCGAAGGTCGCGAGCGTCACCACGCCGCCCGTCAGCCGTCCGTCCGCGTCCCATTCGAGGTCGGTCTGCCCGGTGCGCTCGCCTTCGAATTGGATGCGCCACAGAACCCGCACCTCGGCGGAAGCCGAGT
>WNGC01000774.1_pt1 | contig 34889 bp, 32 predicted proteins | sample 5400051 | NCBI WGS metagenome assembly WNGC01 (sample SAMN13153368, study PRJNA577476) | soil metagenome | isolation source: 20 cm soil or saprolite under grassland replicate 2 | place: USA:California | collected 2016-06-15
TGGCAGGAGTCGGACTGCTGAGCTCCTCGGGCCGAAAACCGGTGAGCAAAGGGAAGTTGACGCTTTCTCCCGCTCCGACTTCTTTAAAAACCACGCCGTCCGCGTCCACATAATAGAGCTTTCCCAAGGCCACGATCGCTTTGGGAGCGCGCTCCTCCACCTCAATCACGACGCGACGAGGAAACTCGCGACGCACTAACACGCGGCGCACCCAAGGGTGCTTCGCGATTTTCCTCTCGATGTCAGCGGGCTCGATCTTCCACATATTCATGCCATGCCTCAGTCCGGCCATGGCAACGATTTCGCTGCCGCCCACGTTTTCGCCGCCGCGCACTTGAATCTCCCGCACGGCGAAGTAGGGATTCTCACGGACGAACGCCCCAACCGAAGCGGCCCCGGCCATCAATGGACCCCGCCACCGGTACGTCGCGATGGCCGCGACAAAAAGAACCGCGATGCTGCCCGCCAACCATAAACGCCGGCGCCATCGACGGGCGTTCCGTTTTCGATTGTCTCTGCGATAAACCGATAGTTGCATGAGCTTTTTCCTCGCTTAGCTCGCCGACCACTCTCCCAACAGCCGAACCTCCGGCACCAGTTCGACACCGAACTGTTCCTTTACTTCCGCGCGGGCCAGCTCCATGAGCCGGCGAACGTCTTCGGCCTTGGCCCCGCCGAGATTGACGATGAAATTGGCGTGGCGCGCCGAGATCTGGGACTGACCGATCCGCTTGCCCTTCAAACCCGCCGCCTCAATCAGTCTGCCGGCAAAGTCCCCCGCTGGATTGCGAAACATCGAACCCGAATTCGGATAACCGGATGGCTGGCTGCTTTTCCGCTTTGCGACCAACTCGCTAACTTTGGAACTTACTCGGGTCGCTTCTTCTTTACGGAGGCGCAAGCACACCCGGGTGACGACAGTGCCTGCTGGTAGATTCGAGCCCCGGTAGGTGAAGGTTAATTCCGGCCGATTGAAATGAATTGTTTTGCCCTCTCGTGTGAGTCCAACGACTTGGTCAACGACCTTTTCGAATTCCGAACCGTAGGCGCCGGCGTTCATGACGAGCGCCCCGCCCGCCGTCCCGGGAATGCCCTCGGCAAATTCCAATCCGCCGTAGCCTTTCCGTGCCGCGGCACGGACCAGTTGCGTCACTGCATAGGCAGCGCCAACCTGGACGCAAACCGTTTCCCCTTCCTCGCGCCACTCGACTTTGCGGAACTCTCCGACCAAATGAATCACCGCCCCGCGTACGCCGCGATCGCTGATCAAGGCATTGCTGCCGTTGCCCAGGAGAGAGACGACGGTGCCGTATCGATGCAAGAGCGGCAAGACACAACTCAGTCCCTCGTCCGTTTCGACCTCAATGAAGTAGTCTGCCGGACCGCCGATTTTCATCGACGTATAGCGCGCTAGCGGCTCAGCGATCTTAACCTTTACGCCGGGGATGAGTTTCAGCCCGTGGGCCAAAGGACTTTCGTCAGTCTCCTTGGGCATCGGAAACATCACAAGATGATTGGAGGGATGGAGGGGTGGAGTAATGGCGCAGACTCCAATACTCCAGTACTCCAACACTCCATTGCTTTATTATTCCACCAGTTCACTTGAGCGCCTCAACTATCGCGTCACCGACTTTGTAGATATCGCCAGCGCCCAGGGTTAAAGCGATGTCTCCGGGATTGAGTTTTCCGGCGAGCTGCTTGACGAGTTGATCCTTATCCGGAATGAACTGCACTTCCATGTGTCCTTTTCTCTTGATCGCTTGATACAGGGCTTCGCTCGACACGCCTTCCATCGGGTCCTCTCCCGCGGCGTAAATATCCGTGAGAATAAGCCGATCGGCGCCCTCGAAGGCGGTTAAGAACTCGTCGAATAGATCCCGTGTGCGGCTGAAGCGGTGCGGCTGGAAGATCACGATTAACGGGCGCTTCCAACTGTCGCGGATCGCGCCGATGGTCGCTTGGATCTCCGCCGGATGATGACCGTAATCGTCGATGACCAAGATTCCCTGCGGCTCGCCTTTGATCTCGAAGCGCCGGTGGATACCGGTAAAGCCTTCCAGTGCCTCCGCCACGCGGGAAAAAGGAACTTCTAACTCATACCCTACAGCGACCGCCGCCAAAGCATTGGTTGCGCTGTGGCGTCCCGGTAAATGGAGCCGCAAATTGCCCAGCGGTTGGCCATGATGGAGAGGAGTGAACTCAACGCCGGAGGGCTTCATCTGGAGATCTCGCGCGGAAAAATCCGCCTCCGAAGACAAACCGTAGGTCGCAAAGCGTTTTCTAACCTTCGGCAACAAAGCGTGGACATTGGCGTTATCCAGGCAGAGTACCGCCAGGCCGTAGAAAGGAATTTTGTTGATAAAATCAAGAAAGCTTTCATTGAGCCTTTCCATCGTCTCATGGAAATCCATGTGCTCGCGGTCGATGTTGGTGACGACGGCGATGGTGGGCGAAAGAAGCAAAAAGCTGCCGTCGCTTTCATCCGCCTCCGCGACTAGGATTTCTCCTTGGCCCATCTTGGCGTTGGTGCCGAGCATGCGAACGCGGCCGCCGATCACCATGGTCGGATCCAATCCGCTGGCGCTAAGCACCGCGGCAATCATGGAAGTCGTGGTGGTTTTGCCATGACTCCCGGCAACCGCCACGCCGTACTTCATGCGCATCAACTCCGCCAGCATCTCCGCCCGCGGTATGACCGGAATCTGGCGACGGCGCGCCTCGAGAACTTCCGGGTTGGAATATTTGACCGCCGTGGAAATCACGACCACCGACGGATGGGCTGAGAGATTCTCTTCTTGATGGCCGACAAATACCTGCGCACCCAGTGAGCGAAGCCTCCGGGTCGCTTCGGTTTCGTGAAGATCCGAGCCGCTCACGACGTAACCCAAGTTTAACAACACTTCCGCGATACCGCTCATGCCGATGCCGCCGATACCGACAAAGTGAACCCGATGTTTTTTTTGCAACATGAAATGCCGATCACCGCCTGCACATTACCCGCGCGCCAGGGCATAACATTCGTCGACAATCCGCGTTGACGCTCCTGGTCGTCCTATCGCGCGCGCCGCCGTTTCCATGCGTTCGATCCGCGCCGGGTCCGACACGTAGCTCCGGATCCATGCCGCCAGAGTTTCTCCGCTTAGTTCTCGATCCAGGATCATCTCCGCCGCGCCGCGGTCTTGAAGCGCTTGGGCGTTCCAACGTTGATGATCGTAAATGGCATAGGGATAAGGCACGAGAATCGCGGCCTTGCCGAAAGCGGTAAGTTCCGCGACGGTAGTCGCGCCAGCACGACACAGCACCAGGTCGGCCCTGGCATAGGCCTCATCCATCTTGTCGATGAACGGCGTGACTTCCGCTTCGAAAGGAAGGGAATCATAGGCTTCCTTAGTCACGGCAAAATCGGCCTGCCCGGTCTGGTGAATCACATGCAGCTTGGGCGCCATGTCCGTCAGTTTCTCGAGGGCGTCGACGACAGCGACATTGATTCGGTGCGCGCCCGCGCTTCCGCCAAAGATCAAGAGCGTGAATTTTTCGCCCTTCTTAACTTCCGGAAGCTTTCGCCAGCGCACCGGATTCCCGGTCTCTCGCACACGCGCGCCCGGAAAATACCCGGCGCTCTCTTGATAGGAAGTGAACACGCGGTCCATCAACCGCGCCAGAATCTTGTTGGTGAAACCGGGACGGAGATTCTGTTCCATGATGGCGCAGCGAATGCCTTTTATCTTCCCAGCGAGGAGAAGCGGGCCGGAGGCGTATCCACCCAGGCCGATGATCAAGTCCGGGCGAAACTCCCGAATGAGCCTCAGAGACCGAAGCAAACTTGCGGGGACACCGTAGAGAGCATCCAGAAAGCCGCGAAGCCCTCTCCCTCTGAGTCCTTTGACAGACAGAGTTTCGAGCTTGAATCCTTCCTGCGGAAGCACCCGGGCTTCGATTCCCTGTTCCGTACCTACGAACAAGATTTCCGTCATCGCATCTCGTCTTTGAAATTCACGCGCCACGGCCAGCCCCGGGAACAAGTGGCCACCGGTTCCCCCGCCGGCCAGGATCACGCGCATCGCTAGAGTCTCCTGCGCGAGAGACCCAGTAAAATTCCCGCCTCCATCAGGTTCATCACCATCGCCGACCCGCCGTAGCTGATAAACGGCAGGACCAATCCCTTGGTCGGCATGAGCCCCATCACCACGCCCATGTGAATGAGCGCTTGAAGCCCCAACAAAACCGTCAATCCAAAAGCCAAATATTGATCAAAAGGTTCTTCGATCCTCGCGGTCAGCCGCAGGCCGCGGAGAACAATCACAGCGAACAACGCCAACACGAGCAACGCCCCCAATAAACCCAGCTCTTCGCCGATCACGGAAAAGACAAAATCCGTGTGAGCTTCGGGAAGATAGAAGAGTTTTTGCCGGCTTTCTCCCAAGCCGCGCCCCCACAACTCGCCCGACCCGAAGGCGATGAGCGATTGAACCACTTGGAAGCCACTGCTCGAAGCCTCACGCCATGGATCCATGAAGGTCAACAGACGCCGCAAGCGGTATTCCGCTTTCAACATCACATAAAGCAACACCGGCAACGCCAGCAGACCGGTGGCAAGGAGATGGGGGAGCCGCGCGCCGGCGACGAAAAGCATCAAGTAGAGAAGCATGACCAGAATCAGGGCTGTCCCGAAGTCGGGTTCCAGCAATAAAACGCCGAGAAACGCTCCCGCAACAATTAAATGTGGCAAGACGCCAACAGAGAAACTCTGGATCTTTTCTTCTTTTCTGGCCATCGAGTGGGCCAGGTAAAACACGATGGCGAGCTTGGCCAGCTCGGCGGGCTGAAAAACAAAACCGGACAGCATCAACCAGCGCCGGGCGCCGCCATGAGCAATGCCGACGCCGGGAATTAGCACCAGAATCAATACGACGAACGTCACACCCAAGAGCGGATAGGCCAGCCAGCGGTAAGTTGCGGACGGCAACAGGCAGCACGTTATCAACGCTACCACGCCCGCCCCAACGGCGATGAGCTGCTTGCGAAAGAAGTAGGTTCCGTCCGTGAAGCGCTCCTGCGAGTAGAGATAACTCGTGCTGAGCACCATCGTGACTCCCAGCGCCAATAGCGCCGCAACCGCGAGGAGGAGCCATTTGTCGACTGCGAACCCGTCCCTCATAACGCCTGCACCAGGCTTTTGAAAACCTGCCCTCTCTCAGCGTAATTGCGAAACATGTCGAAACTCGAACAAGCCGGTGACAACAAAACCACCTCTCCCGCTCGCGCGTGGGCAAACGCGTCACCTACGGCAGCTTCCAGGTTCTCCACAATGACAGTCTCGGTAAGATCACCGAGCGCCCGGGCAATGATTTCCTGCGCTTCTCCAAACAGCACCAGCCGGCGCACTTTCTGTCGGATCTCTTGCCGCAAAATTCCGTAGTCTCCACCCTTGTCCACCCCACCGGCCAGTAAGATGACCGGGTCGGAAAAGCTCGCCAGCGATTTCACGACGGCACCGACATTGGTTCCTTTGGAATCGTTGTAGTAGCGAACCCCGTCTTTCTCCCGCACGAACTCAAGTCGATGTTCGAGACCGGGGAACTCCTCAAGGACCTTTTGGATCAGCGACGCGGAGACGCCGGCCGACTTCGCGACGGCGATCGCCGCCATCATGTTTTCTACGTTGTGAACGCCTTGAATCTTCACGCGAGATAGAGGAAATTTTTCTTCCCTGGAGCCATCACGCCAAATCATCTCACGCGCGGCAACGAAGACTCCTTCGTCCACCTCTGAAAAACCGAACGAAACCACCCGCGCGCGAATTCGTTTTCTCATTTCCCAGACCAGCCGATCGTCGCGGCTAAGAATCGCGATGTCGTTTGCGGCCTGCGCTTCAAAGATTCTTTGCTTCGCCTGGCAATAAGCGCGAAAATTCGGGTAGCGATCGAGATGATCTTCCGTCAGGTTCAACAAGACCGAAATCCTCGGACGAAATTCTTCGATCCATTCCAGCTGGAAACTACTGACCTCGACGACTCCCCACTCCCAATCGCCGCCGACAAAGCCGATGAGCGGCGTCCCGATGTTGCCGCCGACAAAAACTTTGCCGCCGCTGGCCTTGAGCATCTCCCCCACGAGCGTCGTGGTTGTGCTCTTGCCGTTGGTGCCGGTGATCGCGACCAATGGCGCGCGTAAAAAGCGGCAAGCAAATTCGATTTCGCTCAGGATCTTGATGCCGCGCCGGCTTCCCTCCTTAAGCAAGACGTTCTCCGCTGGGACCCCCGGGCTGGGCACGATGATGTCCACGCCCTCCAGCCAGTCTGGATCTTCGCCCCCTAAGAAATAGCGAATGGGCAGGGCAGCCAGAGTTTCCATTTCTTGCTTCAGCTCTTCTTCCGATCGAACATCAGTCACCTGCACGCTTGCCCCACGCTGGGCAAGAAAGCGCGCGCATTCCCTGCCGGTACGTGCCAAGCCGAGGACTAAAACCTTTTTGCCTTTGATCTCCATGCATCATCGCGCTTTCAGCGGAGCTTTAACGTGCTCAATCCAATCACGGCGCAGACAAATGAGATGATCCAGAAACGCACGATGATTTGCGGCTCGGGCCAGCCCTTAAGCTCGTAGTGATGGTGAATCGGCGCCATCAGAAAAACGCGTTTGCGTCGCAGCTTGTAGGAGACCACCTGAAAAATCACCGATAGCGCCTCCATCACAAAGACCCCGCCCACGATGATCAGCAAAATCTCGTTCTTGGTCATCGCCGCGACGATGCCCAGCGCCGCGCCCAAGGCGAGGGAGCCGACGTCACCCATGAACATCTGGGCCGGATAGGCGTTGTACCAGAGGAATCCCAGACCCGCCGCGACAATTGCCGCGCAGAAGACCATTAGCTCTCCCGTGCCAGCAATATAAGGAATCTGCAGATATTCGGCATATTTTAAATTACCGGCGAGGTACGCAATGATGGCATAAGTACCGGCGGCGATCATGATCGGGCCGATGGCCAAACCATCGAGCCCGTCGGTCAGGTTGACGGCGTTGGAGGCGCCGACGATGACCAACATGGCAAAGGGGATATACAAAGGACCAAGGTTAGGATGAATGTTCTTGACGAAGGGAATGCCGATCTCAGTGCTGAACTTCGGAATAACGTAAAGTGCAAACGCGACGAAAAAGGCTACGGCAAACTGACCCAACAACTTCCAGCGCGGCGGCAGCCCTTTGCTGTTCTTGCGGGTAAGCTTCAGATAGTCATCGGCAAATCCTACCGCGCCAAAACCCAGGGTCCCGAAAAGCGCGAGTAGAATGTACGGATTTGCGATATCCGCCAGCATGAGCGTCGAGAGAGACAAGGCGAGAATGATGAGCGTGCCTCCCATCGTCGGTGTGCCGGCCTTGGTGGAATGGGACGCCGGCCCCTCTTCGCGAATTTGCTGGCCAATCTGCCTTTCCGTGAGAGAGCGGATCAGCCACGGACCCAGAATCAACGAAACCGCCAGCGCCATCAGCGCCGCCATGGCCGCACGAAACGTGATATAGCGAAAAACGTTGAAGACCGAGTAAGTCGTGTGTAGCGGGAAGAGAAGATAATAAAGCAATTCCGTTCTCCGCACTCCTCAGCCTTTCAATTCCAGAAGAACCTTTTCCATCTCCATGCCCCGCGACCCTTTAAAGAGCAGCCAGTCGCCTCTTTTAATGTGGCTGCGCAGCCGGCGCGCAATGTCGATGTGGTTCTTGCCAATGATCACCCTATCCGATGGCATGCCGCCTCCAAGCGCACCTTGCTTCACTCGATGCGCTTGGGCACCTAAAAGATAGACACGGTCGAGCCGAGCTTCCGCCACTCGCCTTCCGAGTTGTCGATGTTGCTTGCGGGCATGGGCTCCCAATTCGAACATATCTCCGAGAACGGCGACTCTTTCGCCCCGGCGTTCGATTTCCACCAGCGTTTTGATGGCCGCTTGCATCGAGGCTGGATTGGCGTTGTAAGCATCGTTGATGATGCCGATTCCCCTCCACTCCTCAATCTGCATGCGCATCGGAAACGGTCTGGCGCTCTGCAGGCCGCGCCGAATCGCCGGCAGGCTCGCGCCCAATCCGTAAGCCAGCGCCGCGGCGCCAAGGGCATTGGCAACATTGTGGCCACCCAAAAAATTCAAACGGACGCGGGTTCGTCGACCCCCGGCGCGCAGATTTAACAGCATCCCTCCGGCACCGAGCGATCGCCAGGATTCGGCCCTTACTCGACCGCCAGCACCGTAAGTAATTTTTCGCCCTTTGAATTGCGCCCCGAGCCGGCGCGCCCAAGGATCGTCCAGATTGACCGCGATGGTTCCGCCGGCGCGAACTCTTTGGTACAGCGCTCCTTTTTCTCGTGCCACCCCGGCCAAGCTACTCAGCCCCTCGAGATGAGCCGCCGCCACAGACGTAATCATCCCCATGTCCGGGTCCGCAATCTCAGCCAGGCGTGCAATCTCTCCCGGATGATTGGTTCCGAGCTCGACGACCGCGACGACGTCGCGCTTCCGCAGCCGCAGCAGAGTTAACGGCAAACCAACCAGATTGTTAAAATTTCCCTCCGTCTTGAGTACCTTCCCCCGCAGCCGTTGGCCATCGACGGAAGCCTGTTCGAGAATCGCCGCCACCATCTCTTTGGTCGTCGTCTTGCCATTGGAGCCGGTAATGGCCAGCACTTTAGGCGCCAACGTCTCGCGTCGATAATGGGCCAACTCGCCTAACGCCCGCAGCGTGTCCCGGACCTTGACGACCGCGGCGTCTTTGAAGACGGACCCGTACCGATGGCGATGAACGATGACGCAGCGCGCGCCGCGGCGCACCGCATCGCCGACGAAGCGGTGGCCATCCAGCCTCTCACCCTTGAGCGCGACAAAAACCGATCCTCTCTTGACTTTGCTCGAGTCGGTCACGACTTCGCCGAATCTCTTTCTTTTGCCCTCACGGACGAGGCTGCCGCCGGTCGCCATCAGGATTTCATCTCTGCTCCATGCCATTCTCCGATCCGTTAAGTCGTTCCGATCCGACCCAACTCTTGCCGAGCGACTTCGCGATCATCGAAATGGATTTTTTTCTCCCCCAGGATCTGGTAATCCTCGTGCCCTTTGCCGGCAATCAAAACGACATCGCCAGGCCGAGACAGGCGCAGCGCCATCCGAATCGCTTCCCGCCGGTCGGCTTCGACACAATATCCGCGGCTAGACCCGGAACTTGGAACTGGGAATTTTGTGAGACCGGTTTTTCGTACTCCCATCTCGATCTCGTGGAGTATCGCCAGTGGTTCCTCAGTACGCGGATTATCGGAAGTCAGCACCACCAGATCGCTCAGCCGCGCGGCAATCTCTCCCATCAAAGGCCGTTTTCCCCGGTCACGATCGCCACCGCAGCCGAACACGGCCAGAACTTTACCTCGAGTAAGGGGCCGCACCGCTCCCAGGACTTTCTCCAGCGCATCCGGCGTGTGCGCGTAGTCGACCAGGAGCGAAATTCCGAGATCATTCTCCACCTTTTCTAATCTTCCAGGAACCGCGGTGAGCCGTTGAATGCCTTCGCTCACAACCTGCGCGGAAACTCCGAGGGCCAACCCGACGCCGGCAGCGCCCATGATGTTCTGCAAATTAGCCGAGCCGATCAGCGGCGAGGAAAAATCGAAAATTTGACCCTTGAGCTCTAGCTTTCCTTTGAGCCCCTGAACGTCACTCCGAACGTCCAGAGGGTGAATATCCCACTGCGCTCCTTCGCCGTAGCTCCAGACCTCCAGTCCTTGGTCACGAACCGTCTTGAGTAGTTCCTTTCCGTGCGGGTCCTCGCCGCAAATCACCGCCGCCCTCTTTGGCTTGCTGCCATTCTTCAAATGATCCGTGAAAAGCCGGCTCTTGGCCAAAAAATAGTCGTCCATGTCGGCATGGTAATCGAGATGATCACGCGACAGATTGGTGAACACCGCGACATCGAAATCCAGCCCGCGCACCCGCTCTTGGGCTAATGCATGCGAGGAAACTTCCATGGCAACCGCCTGGGTGCCTGCTTGGTGCATCTCGGCCAGAAGCGCTTCCAGATCGAGAGACTCGGGAGTGGTGTGATGCGAAGGAACCTCTCGCCCTCGATAGCGGTAGCTGATCGTGCCGATGACTCCCGGCTCCATTCCCGCCGCGGAAAATATCGATTCGACCAGATAAGTGACCGTCGTTTTACCGTTGGTCCCCGTTACACCTACCAGTTTCAGCTGACGACTCGGCCAGCCAAAAAAATGCGCCGACCAAAGCCCCATGATTCGTCGAACATCTCGCACCCTGATGGAAGCCGTGCCCGGCGGGCATGCATGTTTTTTCGCCACCACGACGGCGCCAGCCTCACGCTCAATCGCCTGCGGTATGAAGTCGTGCCCATCGAGCTTCTCGCCCGGAATCGCAAAGAAGATTTGCCCCGGACCGATATTTCGCGAATCATACGCCAGTCCGCTTACCTCTTGATTGAGATCTCCCTGGGCCTCTTCCACCTCCTCGAGCGTCAAAAACTCCTTGAGACGCATCATCATCAGCCTTGAAGGTTTAGAACCACGACGTCGTCTTCGTTCCAACGACCTCCGGCTACCGGTGATTGTTTGACCACGTAGCCATAGCCTTGCATTTTCACTTTGACTTTCATCGAACGCGACTTTTCGATGGCCTCCCGCAGACTGAGCCCGAGAAAATCAGGCACCGCCGTTGGACTGCCGTCCGCAACCATTTCGTTCTCTTTTTTTCCCGGGCGGCGCGCGGGCAGTTCCACTCGGCCGGCCGCCGCCGGGACGAGATCCGGCTTCTGTGGAGCTACGGCGAGATGTCGCAGGGCTCCGCGAGCGATGTTGCGGAATACGGGAGCGGCAACCACGCCGCCGTAAACATTTACCTCGGGCTCGTCGACCAGCACCAAAACAACCAGCCGCGGGTCATCCGCAGGGACGAAGCCAATAAATGATCCCACCCGTTTCTTGGTTGCGTATCCGCCGTGAGCGAGATCTGCTTTTTGCGCGGTTCCGGTTTTACCCGCGACTTCGAATCCTTCCACGCTCGCCATCATGCCGGTGCCGCCGTCGTTGGTCACCTCTTTGAGCATCGATGTCAGCAGTCGCGAGGCCTTTTCCGAAATCACGCGCCGCACTACGTGGGGCTGGTTCTCGAGGAGCACGTCGCCCTTCGGGTTGGTGACGCGCCGCACCACGTAAGGGTGCGTGAGGAAACCGCCGTTGGCGATGGCGGCGTAGGCCATGACCATTTGCATCGGCGTCGCTGAGATTCCTTGGCCGAATGCGTGAGTCGCGAGATCAATCGCCGACCAAGACTCCACCTTGCGCAGCAAGCCAGGAACTTCTCCCGGCATGTCGACTCCCGTCACCTCGCCGAAACCAAATTTTTCAATGTACTTGAAGTAGCGCTCTTTTTTTAGTTTCTCCGCCACCTTGGTAAATCCGATATTGCTCGATACCTGGAGAATTTTAGAGAACGGCAGCCATCCGTACGGATGCGTGTCGTGAATGATTTTACCGGCGTAGGGATATTTGCCCATTTCACAATAGAACAAATCCTCTTTGCCGACTACCTCCTCTTCTAAAGCCGCCGCCGCAAGGATCGTCTTGAAGGTTGAACCGGGCTCGAAGCTATCCGCGACGGCCCGATTGCGTCTCTGCTGCGCAGATTGCTGAGAAAAATTGTTGGGATTAAAGGAGGGATAATTGGCTAACGCGAGTACTTCGCCGGTGAACGGCTCCACCACGATGGCGACCCCGGCCTTGCCGCGATACTTTGTGATGCTCGCCTCCAGCTCTTTTTCCGCCAAATGTTGAATGGTGGTATCTAGAGTCAATTGGATGTCGCCGCCGGGTGGAATTTGAAGTCCTTCGACGCCTTGAACCAGAACCCGGCGTCCCAGGGCATCTCGTTCAGTGACCGAGGAGCCGGTCTCGCCGCGGATGTAATCGTTGTACTGCAGCTCCAGTCCCTCAAGCCCTTCGGAGTCACGACCGACGAAACCAATCAATTGTCCGGCCAGCTGTCCTTGGGGATAGTATCGGTTGGGTTCGTAGAACATGCCGACCCCGTCGGCATTCAGGGCCTGAATTTGTCCTGCTTCAGGTGAGCCGATTTGCCGCTTGATCCAGACGAAAGGCTTATCCGACATGACCTTTTGTTTTACGTCGGTGAAATTGAGATTCAGAATTTTGGCCAGACTGCGGCTCACGGCTTGCGGATCTTGAATGCGATGGGGCCGGACATAGACCGACTGCGATTCCAAACTCAGCGCCAAGGGCTCTCCGGCGCGATCGAAGACGGCGCCTCGCTTCGGTAGCACGATCCATTCTTTGAGGTGTTGTCTTTCCCCGAGTCGCTTGAGTCTCTCTCCTTGCAGTACCTGAAGCTGGAACGCGCGTCCGCCGACGACCAAGAACAACAACAAGAAAAGAATCCGTGCCAGCCCCAGGCGGAATTGAATCCCTTGAAGCGGTCGCAGTCGTCTCATGGCAAGATGATGACCTGACCTTTCTCCGGAGGCATCAGTCCCAATCGTCGGCGCGCCGTGGCCTCCAGGCGATCCGGCGAAGTCAATGTCGCCAGTTCAACTTTCAATTCGCGATTTTCCTGCTCGAGTTGGTTCTCCAGTTTGCTCGTAGTCGAGAGCACATATCCCATCTGGACCACCTGCAATCTCAGCCATACATGGAGCAAGGCCACTCCCATCAAGCAGAGCGCCAAAACGGTGAAAACCAATGTGTGTCGGCGTCGCTGCCCCCGGCTGACTCGATCTAACCTCTCGGGTTTTGTGGAGCTAACCTCGCGCAGGCGGCTCTTAGCAGCAGGGGCCATCGTCAAAGACCTCTAGAGCCGCTCCGCCGCACGCAACTTCGCCGAACGCGCGCGCGGATTAGCTTGAATCTCGGTTGCCGCCGGGACCACCGGCCGCTTGGTAAGAAGGTTCACTTTGCGGCTCCAACCGCACTGACACGTCGGCGTTTTCGGCGGACAAAGACAATCTCGACTCCATTTACGAAAAGCCGTTTTCACCAATCGATCTTCTAACGATTGGAACGAAATAATAACCATCCGGCCTTGGGGATTTAGCAACTCGTAACCGTCTTCGAGGAAGCGACTCAAATGCTGCAACTCTTCATTGACCGCGATCCGCAATGCCTGAAAGATTTGCGTCGCGGGGTGATGACTTCGCCCGCGCTTGCCCTTAATCCGTTCGATTAACTGCGCCAGCTCCTCGGTGGTTTCGATAGGCTTGTTCTTGCGCTCCGACGCGAGCGATAGAGCAATACGCCGGGCCTGGGGCTCTTCCCCGTAATCGCTTAGAATTTTTTCCAACTCTGCGACCGTATACGAATTAACGATTTGATAGGCATCCAACGACTGACGCCGGTCCATGCGCATATCGAGTCTTGCTTTGACTCGAAAACTGAACCCTCGCTCTGGAGATTCCAGTTGAGGGGACGAGACCCCAAGATCCAACACAACACCATCCACGGTCGCCCATCCTATTTCGTCTAGAATCTCTTTCGCCGCCGAGAAATTCTCTCGCCGCAACTTGACGCGGTCCGAGAACGGTTTTAAGCGTTCTGCCGCAGCCGCTAGAGCCTCGTCGTCTCTGTCCAACCCTAAAACTTGCCCCTCGGGGCTGCTATCAATCAAAATCTGCTCTGTGTGGCCACCCCCTCCTACCGTCCCATCGAGGTACCGTTTGCGCGTTTGCGGCTTGAGGAGCCGCGCCACCTCCCCGGCCATTACGGAAGCATGCGCATAGACCATCTAGTGACTGGTTCCGTCCCATTCCCAGTCGTCGTCGAAACTTTCGATGGCGTCTTCCAGGGAGGTATATTCCTCAAAAAAACGGTCCATCCCGACCACTTTGAAAATATCCCTGAGGAACGGACTCATTCCCGCGAGCTTGAGATCGCCATTCAGATTTCGCAAAAGCTTGAGCCGCTCCAGCAAGACACCGATGCTTAAATAGTTAATGTGATCCACCGACCTGAGATTGAGAACCACTTTGATTCGTTCCTTTTCAATCAACGAACCGATGGTATCTTTGATGCGTATCATTTCACGAAAATCGATATCGCCGGCGACATCGATCACCGAGATATCCTGTATGGGTTTTCGCGGCAGCAGCATTCGTTGTTCTCCTTTCATCAAGCCAGGTCCTCTGGTAATTTTACCGACTAGAGTCCCAAGTCACCGAGAAAATCAGGATCCTGGATGAGTTTGTCCTCAGCGTTAGCGAAGACTTTCTTCCACGCCTCCTGGTCCCAGATGCGGAATTTTTCCAGAGCGGAGACGAGAACGACATCGCGTTTCAAGTCGGCGTATTTTCGCTGGAGCGGTGGAATCAAAATACGACCTTGCTTGTCGACGGCACATTCACACGCACCGCCGAGATAATAGTGCTGAAACATCACCATTTTGTGATCAAACTTTGGTTTCTTCCGAATCTCTTCTTCGAACCGTAGCCACTCATCCAACGGGTACACATCAAGGCAGCGCGTGTCATCCACGACGAAGTTCGTGATGACGATGCGTTCATCTCCCTTGCCCAGAAGTACATCGCGGAATTTCGCAGGGATGCTAAGGCGCCCTTTACCGTCCAGAGTATGTTCAAAACTTCCGCGAAACATATTTCAATCGGTTTGCTTAGGATATTTATGGGATATTATCCCACTTTTTCCCACCTAGGCGCCACTTATAGCTTTCCTGGTAGAAACTGTCAATAAAAAAAGTGTGATTTTTAAGGTTCTTTGTACTTTTTTATCGTGGCAGGTCTCATAATTGGGTTGCCATTAGCCAATCGGCCGCAAACTGGTCGGAAGTCTCGTATCTTTCGGGTAACAGACCGTGAGAGGGTTGTGGAAAAATATGCGCGAACAACGGGCCAGACTAACCGGAATGAGCGGCTAAAGTAGATCGGTAAGCCGGATTCTGTAGTGACTATTAATAGAAGTCACAGCAATCATTCATCTTGCCCCCTGATTACTCAAGGGGTCGAGCGACCTTACCCAAGGGCTATGGGCGGACCACCCAACCCTCCTATTTGGTCTTGCTCCGGGTGGGGTTTGCCAAGCATCCACCATTACTGATGGACCGGTGAGCTCTTACCTCGCCTTTTCAACCTTACCCATCGTTGCAAACGGTGGGCGGTGTATTTTCTGTGGTACTTTCCCCCGATTTCTCGGAGCCGCCGTTAGCGGCCACCCTGTCCTATGGAGTCCGGACTTTCCTCTCTCCGCCTGAGGCGGAGAGCGATTGCTTGATCTACTTTAGCCCGCGGAACGCAACTTGAGCGCGTCGTCAATACCCTTGTTAGCCAATCGATCGGCCAACTTGTTCTCTTCTCTCGGCACATGAACGATACGATAGCTTTCAAACTGACGCAATAAAGCGACGGCTTTTTGAAACAGGATCTTGAGTTTTTCATCTTTGACACGGTATTCGCCTTTGAGCTGCCGAACCAGGAGCTGTGAGTCGCTCTGAACCCGGATCCGTTTCTTGCCTAATTTGACTAGCGCCTCTAATCCCATAATTAATCCTTCGTACTCAGCGACATTGTTGGTCGCGTGCCCTAAGTACCGGCTCAGCTCTTCGACCGGGGTCCCATTCTCTTTACAGATCACCGCCCCACAACCTGCCTCGCCAGGGTTACCGCGGGCGGCTCCGTCAACCATTAACAGCCATTCCTGCTTGGATTTTGACATAGTTAATATCCGAGTGCCCCAGCCATATGGAGGCCGTCGGCAGTCTCGACATCATTTCTCTCCGACCATAGGCAGAACTAACTCTGACCACAGGTACAGTTGTCCCGCGAAATTGAATGTAAGAAACTCGTGCGAGGAAAAGAGTATCGTCGGTTATGATAACTAAGCTGGCTTTTCTTGCACTATCGAGGGCTTGTAGTAAAGGATCCGCTGACAGTTGGGACAAAGATTAACCTTCTCGCTTTTGATAATTTCGTTCCAGAGCTGCGGGGGAATATTCATATAGCAGCCTTGACAAATCCCTCCGGCAACCTCGACCACGGCCATGCCTCCACGCCGCGCGAAGATGAGTTCATATCGGGAAATCAAGTCCCCCGTCACTTGTGATGCGATAGTTTGCCGACGGGTCGAAGCCTCAGAAACGGCTCGATCTATGCCGGAGATTTGAGTCTCCATCTCTTCTTGCTTCTCCTGCCACTCTTGCTGCAACCTCGCCAACTCTTCTTCCTTGGACCTGATGTCGATTTTGATGCCGTCGATTGCCTCCATAATCTTGATGAGTTCCTCTTCCAACTCACCGTTATTCTGTTTGATTTGATCGATTTCCCGCTGTAGCGCTTGCAGTTCTTTGGTGTTTTTGATGCGGTTCATCCGCATCCGCTTGTCCATCGTCTTCTTACCCTCATCCTGCAGAACGCGATCCTTTTCCTGGCGTAATTTTTCCTTTTCCGAACAGGCAGTCGTTAATAGCTCGATTTCTCGCTTTTTGCCCTGAATCTCTTTCTCCTTAGCTTGAAACTCACCCAGCAACCCTTGTTTGAGACCCCTCTGTTGTTTTATCTCGCGATCAACGGTCTGCAACGACGCCAAGATTTCAATTTGTGCATGCAAAATCGTTTCCCCCAATCTGGCAAAAAAAATGCACCCGTCTCGGGTGCATTTTTACTTGGAACGCCTGCTAATAAAGATCGTTTAACTCTTACTCTACTCACTCCCCGTCAAAACTCCTATGGATTATTTATCTCGATTTTTGACGATTGTCAAAAGCAATGGCACCCGCTGAAAGATAGCAAATCCTACGTATCACACGCTCGCCTTGGAGGGCGCAATCAAGATGGCGCGAGCGAAATAATGCCATGGCTCATCGGATCCGCGAGCTGGGCCGGAGCGGTTGGTTTTTTAGCTGCTGTACCATGTTATTGGTCGTGCGGATAACCTCATTGATCCACACCGTCACCTCGTTTAATCTCATACCATTGGCTTGGGCTATCTCCGACCAGGGGCTTCCCCGTCTATAATCGGCGAAGATGTTTTTAATGGACCCACGACCCAAATAAGAAAGCCCTCTCAACGCCGCGTACTGACCATAACCGACCCGCAGTTGCTGACGCTCTTGAACGACGGATTGCGGGTTGAGGCGCAGCTCATAGGCCAACGCTTCGACAACGGGCCGCTCACCATTTTGTTGTTCGACATACTGGTTAATGGCCTGAATTTTCTTCAACAACTCCCGTTCACTTCTCGCCGCAGGAGAGTCGAGGGTCTGAGCCGGAGGAAGAAGCTCAACCGATTGGCTCAGGGGCTGATAGAATCGCAAGGCTTCCGGCATCCACGCCCTGAGTTGCTGAATGCGTGTTTCTGAACCTGGATGCGTCGAGAGAAATTCAGGTGGCGCGCCTTTTTCTTTGCGCTCCATTCGATCCCACACCTCCAGGGATACTCGTGGATCATACCCGGCTTTCGCCATCAGAATAAGCCCGACATGATCGGCTTCGGACTCCTGCGAACGGCTAAAAGGGAGAACCACCCCAACAGAAGCACCCAAACCAAGCGCTTGAAGGATTTGCGGATTAACGCCGCTGGCGCCCGCAAGCGCCAATCCGGCGCCTAAAATCTCGGTTTGGCTCATCCTCTCTCCCGCGTGGCGGAGCAGCGCATGAGCCACCTCGTGCCCCAGGATAACGGCCAGCCCTGCCTCGTCTTTAGCGATGGGAAAGAGACCTGTATAGACCGCGACCTTTCCTCCCGGGACGCAAAAGGCGTTGACGGTCTCAGGATCATTGATAACGCGGAATTCCCACCTGTATTCCGGTTTGTTTGCCGCTCGGGCGATTCTTTCCCCAACCCTACGCAGTATACGCAGGGCTTCAGAATTATCCGAGAGCACGCTGTCGCGCATGATTTGATCGTAAGCCTGCTCTCCCGACGTGATTTCGTTCGATTCAGAAACGAGCATGAGCTGGCTCCTGCCTGTGTAGGGCGCGGCAGAGCAAGCAGCAAGAAACCAAAAAGCTGTCAGCAAGGTCGCAAAACTTTTGCTCATGATCGTAAAATCGTATCCTTTCGCCTAATATCACGCAAGAACAACCGATTCTGAACGCTAAAACCGCGCGGCATGAGAAGTCTAACCGATCGATCGTTACAGCCCCATTTTCCCGGGATTCATGATGTTGTTGGGATCTAGTGTCCTCTTGATCTGTCGCATCACTTCAAGACCGTAGCCATGTTCTTCGGCCATGAGCGGAGCTAATTTGACGCCGACGCCGTGCGTGTATTCCATAGACCCGCCCATTTGCTGAACCAAGCGAAGAAGTTCTTCGACGGTCGTTTCCAAAGCCAGCTGACCATTCCCGCTACCGTCATCATCAATTCCTAGGCGCATGGAAAATAGTTCAGGTTGAATCCATAGTCCGCTTTCTTGCAGGCAAACACCGCCCCGGCCGATGATCTCCATCGCCGCGGTTCTGAACGGCAGGATTTTCGAGCCTGGCAGTGCGACATGGATCCAGTCTCGATAAACTCCATCCCTGCCGCGTCCCCTTCTTTGCCGGCGATTCTGCATAAACCGCCGAGCGATGACGTGACGGTCATTCCAGAATCTTTCCGCCGCTTCGCTCGGCAATTTTTTTCCGCCCCCCTGGGAGCAGATCGAGAGGGCGAGCTTCTCTTCCGCCGCAACGACCTCTCGAATCCCTTCGAATCCCAGATACAAAAGCGCGCCGGCGTCGCGTTGCTCTGCATCGTCTCCGAAATCGAGCAACGCGGGCCGCAAGCGGCGCAAAAACATCTCTTGGATGGCGGCAAATCCCTGCTCGAAGGATTCAAATAGAACGGCACGAAGCACGCGACTCTCCGGCTTGGGAAAAATCCTGATCGTCGCCTTCGTGATAATTCCGAAACAACCTTCGCCGCCGATCAACAAAGCATTGAGATCGATGCCCGCGGAAGATTTCGGCACAGCTCGCGTGTGGAGATGGTTCAACCTCTCCTCCAACGACTCCAAGACGACGCCTGTTTGTACTCTCGTAGATCGCGCCCCGGCATCGATTTCAAGAATTCGGTTCATAGTCCGCAAATCAATAACTATACCGGCCCGCACCGACAGGGCGCCCCCCATGAGTTCCGAGCCGCCGCCGTAAGGAAGGACCGGCACCTTTTCCTCGTTGGCCAAGCGAACGATTTCTGAAACCTGAACGGTGTCGGAGGGGTGAACGACACAGAGCGGCAGGTTCGTCTCAGGTTTTTTCAGAGGGTGGATGCGGCCTTCGCTGAGCGCGTCCCACGACCGTTCGTCCAGATAGGACTCGTCCGTTCGTACCCGTTCCGGTCCGACGATCCGGGCGAGTTTACGATAGAGCTCGTCTTTCGAGGACGTTTGCATTTGGAGTAGCCGCTCGAGGCAAAACTATAACTGAAACCACGACAGGTAAAAAGCCATCGTGGTAGACCCACGGACGGGCTCCGGCTTTAGCGACGGTCATGGCATTTAACCAAACGTGAATATCGACTACGAACAGACGGGGGTCACAACAACGTGCCGCGCAGGATCATCGCCGCTACGGTAAAATAAATCACCAGGCCGGTGACATCCACCAGCGTGGCCACGAATGGCGCCGACGCGCTCGCTGGGTCGAAACCAAGGCCACGGAGAATGAACGGCAAGATCGAACCGATGAGCGACCCCCACAATACAACGCCCACCAGGCTCAAGGCGACCGTCATGGCGATTAGCAAGTAGTGCTCACCGTAGGCATTGAATAGACCCTGCCATGTGAGGATGCGAATGAGCCCGATACACGCCAAGATCGCGCCCAGCCCCAGGCCGGTAATGAACTCACGATGCATCACCCGCCAGCAGTCACGGAGTCTTACCTCCCCAAGCGCCATGGCGCGGATCACAAGCGTGGTGGCCTGCGAGCCAGAGTTGCCGCCGCTGCTGATAATCAACGGGACAAACAGGGCCAAGACCACCGCCCGCGCGATCTCCGTTTGGAATTGTCCCATCGCCGTCGCGGTGAGCATTTCACCCAAGAACAGAGCGGCCAACCAACCGGCGCGCTTTTGAATCATGCGCAGCAAAGGAACTTGAAGGTAGGGTCCCTCCAGCGTCTCGACACCGCCTAGTTTTTGAATATCCTCGGTTGCTTCTTCCTGCACGACATCGACGATATCATCGACGCTCACGATACCCTTGATGCGTCCTTGCGCGTCCACCACTGGGACCATCATCAGATGATGCCGCATGAAAAGTTGGCTCAGCGCTTCCTGGTCTAAGTCCTCCGGCGCCGAGATAACCTCCGTGCGCATGACTTCGCGGACCAATTTTTCACCCGACGCCACGATCAGGTCACGAAACGAGACAACGCCCAACAATCGTTCTTCGACGTCGACGACATACGCGTAATAGACTGTTTTCTCCCGGGCACGCGCATCCCTGCGCAGGTAACTGATCGCCTCGTCCACCGTCATGTCGGCCCGAAGCCTCGAATAGCGGGTATTCATCAGCCCGCCCGCGTCATCCTCCGCGTAGTCGAGCAGCCCCTTCACTTCCCGTCGTGTCGCGTCGTCTAGAAGCGCCAACAAGCCTTCGCGCTCCTCTGCGGGCGCTTCTTGAATGAGGTCAGCCGCATCATCTGGCGCCAAAAGTCTCATCCACAGTCGCCTTTCTCCCGCCGGTAGGCCCAAAATCAGCTCGGCCCGATCCCTCGCGTTGAGCTGCAGGAAAAAATCATCGGCATGTTTTCTCTCGAGGACTTCAAAGCCCTCCACCCGTTCCTCCGTGGAGAGAATGGGCCAAGCCTCGTAGAGTTCAGAAGGTGTAAAGTTCTTTTCCGCCATTATTCCCTCTCTCGACCGTTCGGAAGTAATCAACGCGGTATCCTTACCACATTGATCGGCCCTTGCAATCGCTGACGTGTTCACAACTCGCAAAAATTAGAGGAAACTCTCAGCGGAGGGAGAGCGGCGCCGTTAAATGAGTAGAAAGGGAAGATCCAATTCTGGGCGTCTTCCGGGCAGAGAGGCTGCGGTTTCGTAGCCCTTTCTCAATGCAAGGTCGGCTTGGTATCGTCGTCTCTTTTGCCCTGAACGACCTGGAAGCGGCGTCTCAAGCGGGCGAGGCGGCGCTGATCGAGGTAAAGCTTGAATCGGTCCCAAGGGTTTCCTCCGCGTAGGTAGAGGTAACCGAAAACCATGCCACCGAGATGGGCAAGATGGGCGATGCCACTTTGGCCGGAGGCTATCGCGGAATAAAGTGCGATGGCGCCAATGATCCAAACGAAATGCTTCATCTTGATGGGGAAGAGAAAATAAAAGTAAACGATTTGATTTGGATAGATGAGACCATAGGCCAGCAGGATCCCGTAAATGCCGGCGGAGGCGCCGATGCTCGGCGCAACCTGCCCGGGGAGAAACAGAGTATTCAAAATTCCGCCCCCGACGACCGAGACGAAGTAATATTTGAGAAAGAACTCACTGCCCCACCGCCGCTCCAAGTCGCAGCCGAACATCCAGAGAGCAAACATGTTGAACAGCAGGTGCAGCAGTCCGCCGTGGAGAAACTGATAGGTAAAAAGCTGCCACAGATAAAAGTCCTCCCAGACGAGGGCGGGCACGAGGCCGAAGAGGATAAGAAATTGCGTCGGGAGAAAAAGCTGCAGAAAAAAGACCGCGGTGTTGACCGCCGGTGGGACCACGCCGCCGCCGAACATCATGTATCGGGTTTGGTATTGCACCTGATCCCAGCTTAACTTTTGGCCGCTCGAATTGAAAGTCTCGCGATCGAAATCGTGAGATAATCAACCACCCAGATAGGCCTGTCGCACCCGATCATTGCCCGTAAGTTCGCTGGATTTTCCTTCCAAGATCACGTTGCCGGTCTCGAGAACATATCCCCGATGGGAAATCGCCAGCGCCATCGCCGCGTTCTGCTCCACGAGCAAAACTGTAACGCCCGCGCGATTGATGGCTTGAATATTATTAAAAATTTGTTCGACGATTTTCGGCGCGAGCCCCATGGAAGGCTCGTCGAGCAGCAGCAACTTCGGCTTGGCCATAAGCGCGCGCCCGATGACGAGCATCTGTTGCTCCCCGCCGGATAGCGTGCCGGCGTATTGCTTTTGTCGCTCTTTCAATCGGGGAAACATGGCGAAGACAAATTCGAGCTCAGGTCCTAGAGCAGCCTTGGCGCGGCTGAAACCGCCGATACGCAGATTCTCGAGCGTGGTGAAGCGCGGAAAAACTTTTCTTCCTTCAGGCACGTGGGCGACACCGCGGCGCACGATCTCATGGGGGTCGGTTTTCTCCAGAGAAGTTCCTTCGAGATCGATGGTGCCCCGGCGAGGCCGCAACAAACCGGAGAGCGTTTTCAGGGTCGTGGTTTTGCCCGCGCCGTTGGCGCCGAGCAACGTGACCAGCTCCCCTTTTTCGATGGAGAACGAGACGCCCTTCAGTGCATGAATGGCATCGTAGTACACGTGGATGCCGTTAACCGTGAGCATTCTCCGACCACTTACCTTGCCCGAGATAGGCCTCGATCACCCGCGGATTCTGGCGCACTTCGTCGGGATGCCCCTCGGCGATTTTCTCGCCGTAATCCAAAACGTGTACCCGATGAGAGATTCCCATCACCACGCGCATATTGTGCTCGATGAGAAGAATCGCCTGGACATAGGGGCCGACGAGCCCTTTGAAAAGATTCATCAGAGAATAGGCCTCGCTGGTATTCATCCCCGCCGTCGGCTCGTCGAGCAGCAGTAGCTTTGGTTCCGCCCCCAAGGCGCGGGCGATCTCAAGTCGGCGCTGTTCTCCATACGATAGCCGGTGCGCCCATTCGCCTTCTCTTCCCGTCAGGCCGGTCAGCTCGATCAATTCCATGGCTTTGCGTTTGTCCGCCTGCTCTCGAGCGTGAAATTTGCGCTTCAAGCCAACCAGGGGACGATTCTGGAAGCGGATCTCCCCCGCATCCGGGCGGTAAATGCCCGTCAGAGTATTGAAGAGCGTGGTCTTACCCGCGCCGTTAGGTCCGATCAGCGAGGCAATCATTCCCTCTTCCAGTTTAAGACTCACACGCGCGAGCGCCTGCAGGCCGCCGAACCTCTTGGATATGTCGCGGAGTTCCAACAGTGACATGTTACAGCTTCCGGTCCTCCCGCGGCGGGAGGACCCCCTGCGGCCGAAAAATCATCATGAGAATCAAAATCAAACCAAACACCATGCGCTCATATTTCGCCGGTTCGAACTGCGCCGGGAGCTGGCTCAAGGAATAACTGCCAAGAAAAGGTATCGACAGCACCGCGCCCGACTGCCGCAGCGAATTGAGCCAGAGAGATAGGCCCTTGAGCAATTGCAGGTTGAGAATCGTCACGCCGGTGGCTCCGAGAATCGCGCCTGGAATGGATCCCATTCCGCCCAGAATCACCATCGCGAGAACGCCGATGGATTCCATAAAGGTGAAGCTTTCCGGATTGATGAAGACCTGCTTGGCGGCAAACAGGACTCCCACCGCCGAAGCGAACGACGCTCCGACGGCAAAGCCGAAGAGCTTCGTTCGAACCACCGGGACGCCCATCGCGGCGGCTGCGATTTCATCCTCGCGAATCGCTTTCCACGCCCGGCCGATGCGCGAGTTTTCCAGTCGGCGCGTTACGAGAATAATGACCATGACCAGCGACAGCACCAGGAAATAGAAATACAGAGGATAGAGCTTGGCAGGCTCGAATTGAATGCCGAAGAATTCCAGCAGTGGCCGGAAAAAGAGCGGCGGTTTCTCAATCGGCGCTATGCCTTGGGGCCCATTGGTAATATTGATGGGCTTGTCCAGGTTATTGACCAAGGCGCGCACCACTTCGGCGAAACCGAGGGTCACGATGGCGAGATAGTCTCCCCGGAGCCGTAAAACCGGCAGTCCCAAGAGCGTTCCGGCCAAAGCTCCGACGGCCACGCTCAATAAAAGAAAAACGAAAAACCATGCCGGCGAGAGCGGAAAAAAACCGCCCGGCAAGAACGCGTTGGCTTGCGGTGAGCCGACGATGGCCCACAAATAGGCGCCAATTGCATAGAAGGCAACAAATCCGAGATTGAGCAGCCCGGCAAAGCCCACCACGATGTTCAAGCCGAGCGCCAGCGCCACGTAGATACCAATCTGAACCGCCACTTCCAAATAGTAGCCGTTGACGAAACCCAAAACTGGCATAAGGACCAACAGCACCGACGCGCCCATATAAAACTTCATCTTGGGATGGACCGGCAGGTAATAGATCAAAAGTAAAGAAGCTTCGAAGAGCAGGAACGCCAGCACGGATTGCGGGAAGAAAAAGGCCAACGACCAGCTTACGGCGATGTAAGCGATCAATCCGAACGTCGTGCCTGCGCAACTCACGCTCGTCCCTCGCGCAATTTCTCGCCGAGCAAGCCCGAGGGGCGAAAAATCAAAATCAGAATGAGCACCAGGAAGGCAAAGACATCTTTGTATTCCGCGCCGAACGCGCCGTTGGTAAGGATGGAGAGATAGGACGCCGCGAAGGCTTCCAACAAGCCGAGCACCATTCCGCCCAACATCGCGCCCGGGATATTGCCAATGCCGCCGAGCACAGCAGCGGTAAATGCCTTTATCCCGGGAGCGAACCCGCTGTACGGATTCACCAAACTGTAATGGAGGCCGAACAGAACGCCCGCAAGCCCGCCCATGGCGCCGCCGACGAAGAACGTCAGAGCGATGACCCGATTGACGGGAATCCCCATCAGCGAAGCGGTTTCGGGATCTTGCGCGACGGCGCGAATTGCCGTGCCGACCCGGGTCCGATTAACGAAGAAATGGAGGGCCGCAAGCATGAGCAGCGCCGTTACGATGACGAGGATCGACTTCACCGGCACGACCAAATTCGTCGTCAATGGCACGGTCTCGTCAAGAAGATCCAAGGTCGGATAGCTAAGATAAAAAGTGTTACGCCAAAGACTCTCGAAAAGACGCAGGGCGTCTTGGAGAAAAAACGAAGCGCCGACGGCGGAAATAAGCGCGACCAGTCGGGGCTCGCCTTGAAGCGGGCGATAGGCCACTCGCTCCAATGCCATGGCTGCCAGCCCGCTGATCACCATGCCGGCGACGATCACGAGAAGGAGGACGAGGGCCGGAGGCCATGCTGTCAGTTGTCCGGCGCTCTGCAGCATCAAGAGAATCTCCACGCCGACAAACGAACCGAGGACAAAGATTTCGCTGTGCGCGAAGTTAATGAACTCCAAGACGCCGTAAACCATGGTGTAGCCCAGAGCGATCAGAGCATACATGAAGCCCAGGACGATGCCGTCCACCAGAACTTGCGGCAGGATTTCGAGTGCGAGCTCCAAAACAGGCAGACCTTTTAAAGTTGGCTATGGTAACAAATCCTTTCTTCCGTCGCTACTGTCGTTCCATCGGAAGTCACGGTCAGTTATTGAAACGATCTCCATTGGCGTATAGTCTTGCTTCGACATGGCTTTATCCAACGATACGGAAACCGCTCCGCCACTGTCTCTGCCGACGCCGTCGGCTTGGCCGATCAGCTCAGCAATGAAGAAGGTCCTGTGGATCGGCCTAGGCTTCGTGGTTTTTTTGATAGCCGTAATCTTTATGGTACCGGCTTTTGTCGATCTCGGAATATTCAAACGAACCTACTTGCCGATCATCGAGGAAGCGCTTCACCGGCGCGTGGATGTCGGCGAGGTGCGTCTCAGTCTGATACCGACGCCGTCGATTCGGCTCTCCAGTCTGAAAGTGTCCGATAGTCCGGCTTTCCCGGACAACACTTTCTTTGCCGCTCAGCAGCTCCAACTGAGGCTCAAGCTTTGGCCTCTGTTGCGCGGTCACCTTGAGGTCACCGAGTTTGTCCTTGAAAAGCCTGTTATCAACTTACTCAAACAGCCGGACGGGACTTTCAACTATGCCGACCTCGCCGGTAAAGAGATTCCGTTAGCCAAGAAAAATGGCCGTAAGAAAAAAAATGCGCCCCCTAAGTCCCAAGAGTCTGCGGTGATTCCGCTAGCTCTACCCGCTCGGATGCGCATCAAAGATGGGCAGCTCAATTTCGAAACCAAAGGACAAAAACCGGTAAGCATCAACGGCATCGACTTGTCTCTCCAGGAATTCTCCGGCGATCATCCGTTCCCTTACCGGGCATCGTTTAGTTATCCCGGGTTGAAAACGATCTCTTTGGAAGGGTTTCTCAGCTATCAAGAAAACCAGGCTACGCTGAACCTGAAACAAAATCGTCTCAAGGTTCAAGATCTAAATCTGCCGGTCGAAGGAAGCCTGAGCCATCTTTCGACGGTCCCTCTCGTCAATCTCAGTTTGGCCGGCGATCCAGTCGATGCCAAATCCGTCTTCCAGGTTCTCTCTGTCTTCGGCCTGGCTCCGCGCGATACGGAGATTTCCGGACCCATGGGACTACGCATGACGGTTACGGGGCCGTCAAACAATCTCGCGACCCAAATCCGGGGCCTATTCAAGGACGTGAAAGTCAACGGTAAACGAGCGCTGAAGGGCAACTTGAGCGGAGAAGTTTTTATTAAGCTGCCGCTCGGTGGTGGCTCCGTCAGCCGGCGCTTGCAAGGCAATGGAGCGCTGGTGGCGAGAGACGGAGAGCTGACCAACGTCGATCTCATCAAGAAGATCCAGCGAGTCACCGGCATGATCGGCCTCTCGAAAGAACAAGGGCGAGAAGCCACTACTTTCAAGACCCTGGAAACGGAATTTACTCTCGCGGGCGGCTTCGCTGACTTCAGGCGCATTCATCTGATCAACCCACAAATGGAAGCTAACGGCGGCGGCACCATGACACTGAATCAGCCGACTTTGGATATGGCCATCGAGACCGCGCTCTCCGGGTTGGCCTTGTCTCGCGCCGGCAGAGGCAGGACGGCAACTTTTTTCAAAGACAGTCAGGGGCGAATCGTAGTGCCGTTAAAGATCACCGGGCCGTTGGAAAATCCAGCCGTAGATCTAGACAGCGAAAAGCTGCTCAAACGAGGAATGGGTGAAACTACGGAAAAGGGGTTAGGCTCTTTTTTTAAACAGTTATTCCGACGAAGGTGATAACATGAGCCGATTGCAAATTACCCTCGAGATTGCGCCGGACTCAATTTGACGATAAAGATTTGCAGACTTTTCCCCTCAAGAGCATCAGTTACCGACTGGTCAACGTCAAGGAGTATTTCATCAATCTCATTTTCTTCTTTCGTCCGGTTGATCTGAGCTTTGATCTTTTTGCCGGAATTCCGCACGCAATCGAGAATCTCTTTAATGCTAATGGTTTCCGGATCACGCGCCAGGACAAAAGTTTCCCCATCGGCCAAAGGCAACACCAGCCGAGCTTGTTGAAACATCTCCATGAAATCCCGCACCAGTCCGGCGGGAAGGTAGAGGGCCGTCGCCAGCTCTGAAACGCTCATCGGGTCGAATCCGTGATAGAAATTGCGGCCGACCAAAAACATGAGGTGAAGCGCCAGTTTCTCCCTGCCCGCCGGACTGTGGACCAGGATTTCTCTCTCGCCCTGATAAAAGTCTACGTGTTGGTGAGCGTAGGCCACTTGGGCTCCCATCAAAACGATCACCCAGCTCACGTGCAGCCACAACAAAAAGAGCAACAAAATGGCGAAACTCGAATAGATCGCGTAGTAGCGCGTCGAAGAAGCGACAAAAACGGCAAATCCCCAACCAACGGTCTGCCAGAGCACCGCGGCGACAAGGCTGCCGACTAGAGCCGATTTGAGCTTTACCTTGGTGTTCGGAATAAAAAAGTAGAAAAACGTAAACGCGCCCCAGAGCGTGAGATAGGGCAGCAGTCGAAGCAGCTCGAGTATCACCGTTCCGAAGGGTTTTAACGACACGAGCTGTTGGACGAACGTATTGTTTTGCAATGTGGCCGTAACCGTCAGGGCGGCAAAGATCAACACTGGGCCGACGAGGAGAACGCTCAGGTAATCGCTGAATTTTCGCGCCAGTTTTCTCGGCGATTTCACACGCCAAATGCGGTTGAAGGCCTCCTCGATCGTTCCCATCAATGAAAGGACCGTGATAAAGAGAGTCACCAAACCGACGCTGCCGAGGGCGCCCGCGCTCATTTTATCGACAAATCCAATCAAATAAGCGGTGATCTCTTGGCCCTTTTCCCCCAGCGGTGCCAGCGCCTCGGAAAGCGCGGGCTCCATGCGATTGTGCACGCCGAAAGCCTTGAGGATCGAAAAGACGACCGCTAAGAGCGGCGCCAGAGAGAGCAGCGTTTTGAAGGCCAGCGCCATCGCCTGAAGCTTCAGCAGATTTTCGAAAAAGTCCCGCACGACCATCAGGCTTATTTTTATCAACGAATGAAACAGCCGCCTGAATCGGGTGAGATCCGCAGACTCGACATCCCAGACTTGGTCGAAGACCTTAGCCTTGATGTCCTGAATCGACCGCCTTTTCTCTCGCGCGGATGTGCTCATAGGGGACTTGGTCGCGAGTCTATCAACTTTGGCTGGCCTCGACAAAGGAATTTTTACCAGCTCGCGATTGATACTTTTGTTGACAAAAGGGAGCGCGGCTCTATATTCTCCAACTCCGACGCCGTAAAAATAACCAGACACTGATTGGATGTTGATTTATTGAAAGCGCCAACACCAGCTTCGTCGACAAACGGACCCCCTCTGTTGCGCCCGCGTCGCGCGCTTGATTGCACGGGGCTGGTTGCGGTCACTTTCTTTTGCGTCGCTGGCGGCGCTTTCGGCTTGGAAGATGCCGTCGGCGCGGGCGGTCCGCTGATTGTTCTATTGGCCATTCTCCTTCTACCCTGGCTCTGGAGTTTTCCGACTGCGCTTATGACCGCCGAGCTTTCGGCTGCCATGCCGGAAGATGGCGGTTACGTCGTCTGGGTGGAAAAAGGCTTCGGTAGGTTCTGGGGATTTCAGGAAGGCTGGATCAGCTGGCTTTGCAGCTTCGCGGATAATGCGCTTTATCCGGTCATGTTCGTTGACTACCTCGCCTATCTGTGCGGCGACATGCCGCCGCTCGAGCGTTGGATGATCGGCACCGCGGTCATCAGCGTGGTTACGTGGATGAATGTGCGCGGCATTCGCCTCGTCGGCTTCGCTTCGATCGTGTTCACTGTGCTGGTGGTAGCACCTTTTGCAGTAATGGTTTTGTTGGGCGCGCCACGTGTCGAAACCGCCGTCTGGCTCACCCGAACGAGCCACATTGATTGGGCGTTGCTTTTGAGCATCCTGCTCTGGAACACCTCCGGATGGGACAACGCCGGCTGCTGCGCCGGCGAGGTGGATGAACCGCAGCGAAGCTATCCGCGCGCGATGGCCGCCACGGTCGTGCTGGTGACTCTGATTTACCTGCTGCCGATCGCGGTTGGGGTGAGCGCCGCCACGGATTGGCCGGCCTGGAAGGAAGGCTATTTCCCGACGGTAGCGGCGCAAGTTGGTGGTTCTTGGCTGGGCATGTGGCTTACCCTCGCGGGACTCGTGAGCGCTGTTGGCATGCTCAACGCTCTTCTTTGTACTTCCGCCCGCGTCCCTTTTGCGATGGCTGAACGGGGCATGCTATTCCGACGGCTGGCGACGCTCCATCCTCGCTATGCCACACCGTGGTTTTCCATTGTGGTCAACAGCTTGGGGCTCGCTGCGCTCATTCCATTTTCCTTCCAGGAACTCATCGAAGTGGATATGTTTCTCTACGCCACTGCGCTCGTGTTGGAATTCGCCGCGCTCATCTGGCTGCGTCTTAAAAGGCCGGAGATGTCCCGCCCCTATCGCGTGCCGTTCGGAATTCCCGGTGTGATCGCCATCAGCGTTCCGCCAGTTGCCCTTTGCTTGCTCAGCATCGTCTTGTCTAACGGCGCGACGAAATATGTTAGCCTCGGCAGTATTGCCATTGGGCTACTGGTTTATTATCTACAAAGCAGGTCGAGCGAAGCAGGCGAGACTGAACCTAAGCTCGAAACTTTAGTTTAGTGACTGCTGCTTTAGCGCCGGATGCTAAGCGCCGTGCCGTCAGGAAGATATGCCGTGAGCCAACGTTGATTGTCGAGGATTTTTAGACGATACTCAGCGGCCTTTTCCAAACCGGGCAGGTTGGGGACGTACTGGCCCAGAAAAAGATTCGCAGAAATGAGCAAACCGCCGCGCCTCAACAGCCGCTCGAAGTGTTCGAGATCGCCTAGACTCCGCCGGATCGGTATCGAAATAGATCAAATCATAAGGCTCCTCCAGATCCGCCACGACTGAGGCTCCCAAGCCATGAAGCGCTCTGATACGCTCGCCAAGACCTTCGGCCTTGAAATGGCCTTGGGCGATCTCTAAGTGCCGGTCATCGCGGTCGATGGTCTCAAGAATCCCTTCCGGTCCCGCCCCATACGCCAGCCAAAGCCCGCCGTAACCTAGGCCGCATCCGACCTCGAGCAGCCTGCGCGCAGGGCTGGACGCCGCGAGTGTCCCAAGCAAAGGGCAATTCGGGTACGGGTAGACGTCGAAGCAGCCATGGTCAAGTCGGTGCTGCTCGTAACTCGCCGCAACATAACCGAAGCGATCCGAGGAGCGAGTGTTCTGCTCGATCCACTGGGCGACCGCGTCGGCGGTGGTTGGTTCATTTAAAGGTGTGGTCATTTATTGCCCTTTCTGAATGATAGGCTCGGCCAAGCCGTGATGCCAATATGGAATGGCCTTTTTCATGGCGCTACCCGTGTCGCCTCCATCCCCATCTGCCGAGCGGCGAATGCCCATTCGTCCGCCAGCTCCGCGATCAGCTTGTCGGTGGGGCGGTAGCCATGCGAAGCCTTCGTCTCTACACGGATAAGAACGGTCCGGTCACAGCCCTGCGCCTCCTGCAGTGTTGCAGTGAACTTGAAGGAATGGCTCGGCACCACGCGGTCGTCGTGATCCGCCGTCGTTACCAAGGTGGCCGGATAGCAGACTCCCGGCTTGATGTTATGCAGCGGCGAATACTTGATGAGATATTTAAATTGCTCGGGATCGGAAGAGGAGCCGTATTCTGGGATCCAAGCACGTCCGCCGGTGAACTTGTCGTAGCGCAGCATGTCCATGACTCCGACTTCCGGCAGCGCCACGGCATAAAGATCCGGTCGCTGCTCCGCGACCGCCGCCACGAGCAGGCCTCCGTTTGAACCGCCAATGATCCCGAGCTTGGCCGGGGAACTATATTTTTCATTCACGAGGTACTCGGCCACCGCGACGAAGTCGTCGAAGACGTTCTGCTTGTTCTCTACCATCCCGCCCTTGTGCCAGGCCTCCCCGTATTCGCCTCCGCCCCTAAGGCTCGCCGTTACCCAAATTCCTCCGAGCTCCAGCCATGCTAACGCGTGCGGACGGTAAACCGGCATGGTGACGATCGAGTATCCCCCGTAGCCGTAGAGCATGGTCGGATTATCACCATCGCGCGGCAGGTCCTTTCGTGCAGTGAGAAAAAACGGCACACGCGTGCCGTCTTTCGATATGGCGAAAAACTGTTGGGTCTCATACCGGCTCACGTCGATGGCCGAATCTGTTGCCTCGAACGGCGTGCTCTTCTTGGTCCGCGGGTCGTACACGAAGACCGTGGTCTGGTAGAGCGGCGAGGTGAAGGCATGGAAAATTTCCGGAGAGTCCTCGCGTCCGCCGATGCCAACGACTGTTCCTACGCCAGGAAGCGCAATTTCTCCCTGCGGCCGCCCGGCGCGATCGAACAGCGCGAGCCGGCTTCGCACATTCACCAGGTATTCGGCAACGATTCGCCCTCCGATCAAATCCACGTTTTGAATCGCTTCTTTTCTCTCTGGCACGATGGTCCTCCAAGCGGAACGCTTCGGATTTCTTAGGTCCACCGCGACGATCTTTCGATTCGGCGCGTTCAAATCCGTGCGGAGGTATAGCACCGGCCCGATGTTGCCGAAGGCCGCGTATTCAGCGCCGTCCTCCTCAACGATTGGCTTGATCTCCGCGTCCAACTTTGGCCGGCTCGGATTGCCGAGATCCGTGTAGTAGAGGCGATTCTGGTTGCCGGAGCCTTGCGCCATCCTGATGAGCAGGTAGCGTCCGTCCTCGGTTACCGAGCCGCCGATAAACCACGTGGGCAGATCCTTGCGCTCGTAAATCAGCCGATCCTCCGACTGCGGTGTGCCCACCCTGTGGTAATAGAGCGCTTGCCCCGACAGCGACGCCTGGAGGTGCTTTCCCTTCGGCGGTTCGGGATAGCGCGAGTAGAAAAAACCCTTGCCGTCCTTCGTCCATGACAACCAGGAAAAGCGCATCCACTGCACCTCGTCCGGCAGGTCGCGGCCGCTGCTGATCTCGCGCACGCGCACCGTTTGCCAGTCTGCGCCGCCGTCCGACAGGGTGTAAGCCAGGAGCCGGGCATCCGGCGAAGGCGCATAGTTCGCAAGCGAAACTGATCCGTCAGGCGAAAGCACGTTCGGGTCGATGATGAGAGTGGGTGGCGCCATCAGGCTCGCCCGCATGTAAATCGGCGACTGCCGCTGGAGCCCGCTGTTCTTCCGATAAAAGATACGCCCGCCTTCGCGGACCGGGATACTTATCCTCGGATAGTTCCACAGTTCGGTGATGCGCTGGCGAAAATGTTGGCGCAGCGGCAGGCGCTCCAGATAATCGAAAGTCAGTTTGTTCTGGGCGGCGACCCACTCGGCCAGCTCGTTGGAATCGAGTTCCTCCATCCAGCGATACGGGTCCGCGATTTTTGTTCCGAAGTAATCATCCACGACGTCGCCTTTTCGGGCCGTCGGGTACAGCAATCTCTGCGACTGCGCGGCGCTCGCCACGACAAGGATGACGGCGAACACAGTGATTGCGATTGGACGGTCAGTTCTCATCATATTTTGCTGCGCAGTTAACCGGAGAAAGAAGTTTTAGCGACCTTCCCGCTTCAGCGAGTATGCGACGATGGGTTGCGCGATGCCTTTGAGCTCGTGCTCACGGCGCTCGCTACGCGGAAAAGCCCCGCGAACCGCATCGTAAGCATCTTGCGTTAATAACACTTCCCCGGCAGCGGCCTCGCCTTGAAGTCGCGAAGCGATATTTATCGTATCGCCGACCATGGTGTAATCATTGCAATTGGTTGAACCCATATTCGTTGCCAAGGCCGTGCCGGTGGCGATCCCTATGCCGACGCCCAAGACCACCTCGGCATCGTTGGTTGCGTTAATTCGATTCACTCCTTCTTGAATCTCGAATGCCGCGTTCACGGCGCGAGCCACATGATCATCGTGCTTGATGGGTACGTTGAAGAAAGCCATGACTGCGTCGCCGAGCAGGCGATCCACGATCCCGTTGTGGGCCAAAATGACTTTCGCGCTGAACTTGAAAAATTCTTCCGTAATCGGAGCCACCTTTTCGATCCCCAACTCTTGAGTCAGCCGCGTGTAGCCCCGACAATCGGCAAACAGGACTGTGACCTCCGAGAGGCGCCCCGCCTCCCAATGGAGTGTTCACCGGTTGCAAAGGTTGGGATTCGTATCGCTGCGTCGTATACCCCGGAACCACCACACGAGTCCCATGAACCCCGTGAAGGGCACACCGTCCACCAGGCACTTAGGCGATAACGAAGAAACAATTGACATCCATACTCCCTGAAAATCAATTGATGATGCGACCCACCGGCGGAATCCCACTCACAGCGATCGAGAACAGCCTCGGACGAGTAGCCTCGAAGTTTGTCGACCTATCGGGTCATGCCCGTGAATGAGGCTTTGGAACGATCTACTCCGGATAGCCACAAGATCGGGAAGAGAGCTACCACTACCGCGATCCCGATATCGGCCGCGTCACAAGCGCAGTTAAAAACCAGTAAATCAGTCCAGCCGCCAACCATGCCCGGACACGAGGCTGTGGAGCCGAGGCACCAATAGCCCCAAACATAAAGGCAAATTTGTGCGATGGAAAGACCTTCCGCTTTCTGTCTTTAAAGTTTAGGGTTTAAATGAGCGATAGATAAACGCCGTATAAGCATCGAGCTCGATGAGCGCCTCGTCGCTAATCGAACGCATTCGAGCGCGACGCTTTGAGCGTAGTTCGGTTTCTCCAGCGCTATTGTCCATTCCGATAAGCTCGCTGAGTTTTCTTATGTTAGAATCGCTAGCGACCAATGATCGAATGAATGTCGCCTGCTCGACCATCTTCGCCGCACTATTTCGAGTAGCAGGGGCGTACGAGGCACCGCTAGCAAGCGATTTGAGCGCCGACTCCGCCTGGGACGTGGCTGCATAAAAGAGCGCCTTGGTGAGTGTCGCGGACGCGGTTGGATCTTTCTCGATTCTGGCTCGTTCCGCAAGACGGGGCACATATTTGCTTTCGTCCTGCACCAGAAGAGGATAAATGAACGCATAGTCCTGACCCAAATTGAGAGCGTGAGCAACTATATACGCCGAAAACTTCTGCTTGGCGAGTATTCGAAACTGCAAATCGAGAGTGTCGATTCCACGTGAAGCCAATGCGTGCATGGTGTAAAAGTACGGAGTGTGCTCGATCTCGGCGAGACCGCACTTGGAGATCGACTGCAAGCCCAGGTTTAAATCCTCCGGGAGCTTAGACTTGGCGAGTAATTGCATACCGCCGTCGCAGTAAAGTAGCTCACGAGCACCTGGGGTTTTTAGCGCGGTCCGCAATGCGTCCCGGTAGACATCAGAAGTTTTGTCGTACCGATCCCACAGCGCGCTTAGTGTGGGAGCGCGTTTCGCTTGCTCTTCGAATGACAGCTTTGACGGGTCGAAGTTGTACGTGTTCTGGATGTCGCGAAGGGCTGTCGCTGCCGTCGGCTCCTGAGCATGCGCCGAGGTCGGTAACGACAGCAGGCAAAATATTGAAAAAAATCGACAAAAAGTTTGTCGCATTGTCGAGTTTGCCATCACCACTATTCCCGCCCGCTATG
>WNGC01000679.1_pt1 | contig 34834 bp, 32 predicted proteins | sample 5400051 | NCBI WGS metagenome assembly WNGC01 (sample SAMN13153368, study PRJNA577476) | soil metagenome | isolation source: 20 cm soil or saprolite under grassland replicate 2 | place: USA:California | collected 2016-06-15
CAATCCACAATTACGCCCCGTGCCCCTTTGATCTGGTCGCGCTCCTGATCACCGCCCCCATCCTATGCCGTCCGGGTCGAGGCCTGTCTCGAAGTTCTCAACGAGCTTGCGACCCGGCACATCGATGACGGCAACCTGATTCGAGCCCGAAAGCGTGAAATAGCCGCGGCGCCCGTCGGGCGAGAACACGATGCCCTGCGGCCGCTTGCCAACGCTCACGTTCGCGACGGCTTTTCGGCTCTTCGCGTCGATCACGGTGAGTGTATCGGCCGCGACGTGTGATACCCACACCTCGTTTCCGTCAGGCGTGAAGCGGATGCGCTGCGGCTGCTTGCCGCCGGAGTCGAGCGTCTCCGCGACCTCGTCCTTCGCCGTTGAAATAACCGCGATCTTGTTGTCCACCGGCATCCCGACCCAGACTTCGCGGCTGTCTGGCGAGATCGTGATCGCTTCCGCGCCCTTCCCGATTGGAATCACCTTCACTGCGCCGGTCGCGCGCTCGATTGCGCTCACGCTCCCCGAAATCGTGTTCGTGACGTAGAACTTCTTCTCATCCGGTGTCACGACAACGAGATGGCTGCGCTCCTGCTTCGTCATCCACTGATTGACGATCTTGCCGGTCGCAGCGTCGATCTCGAGCAGCGACTGGGGCGTCTCCGACGTGACCCACACGTACTTGCCGTCGCGGCTGATCACGGAGCCGTGCTGCCCCTTGTTGGAACCGAAGTCGTATGTCGCTTTGACCTTGCGCTCCGCGAGATCGAGCACTGTGATCGTGTTGCCTGGCGTCTTGCACATCGTGTCCCCCGGAGGACAGATGCCGTAGGGGCCGAAGTTCGAGACATAAGCGGTGCGCCCGTCAGGGCTCACGATCACCTCGTGCGGTCCGCGGCCCACGGGAAGCTTTGCCAGCGTCTTTCCGCTATCGGGATCGATGAGCGAAGCGGTGTGCTCCGATTTATTCAGAACGACGAGCGTCGCCGCGTTCGCGGGCAATGTAAGCGCATCGAGAGCAAGCAGAACGACTACTAAGCGGATGCTTTTCATTGCAGCCTCCCTCACGTGATGGACTGAATCGGGACCATTCTAACGTGTAAAAAGGATCAAAGAGCCAGCCCGATTACCTTCGATCCATCCTACAGCCAACTGATTTAAGACCCTCTTAGCGCAATCGGGGCGCAGATGTCCAGCCTTGTGGGCCAAATCAGGGCGAAGGTGATATAATGCCACCTTATCGGATATAGTGCGCCCAAAAATAGGGGTCTGAGGTGGGTTCGCTCTATCCCGGCAGGTCACTGAGGCCGCTCGGCTCTTGACGCACCATCAACATCGCCGCCCTCGCCACTGTTGAGCAGGCTATCAACTCCGCCGAGTTTGGCGTTGCCATGATTGAGGGCGTCGAGAAGGTGCGCTTCATCAACCAACGAAACCAGGAGCGGCCGCCTTACGAGTTCTTGCTGCCGTCAAAGATTCCTCGGAGCATCAATATTTGAGTCAGTCAATGACAGCCGACAAATCAAGAAGGGGAGACGACTGTCGTCGAGAGAACAACAGTCGCGGCGAGGCGGAGTCTTCGAGGCGGGTAGTAACCGATGGCGTTCGTCTCTTACAAACTTCACTCAGCCATCGAGAGGGGCACGAAGCCAGATGCATGGGACCGGAAGCGGTCAAGCGCTATGCAGCGAAGCGGCTGAAAGAATCGGGTAAGTTATCAGGATGTCATAATTGCGACAAAGCTCCGTTAATACGGCCCGCCGTCGAGATCGTTCTACGGAGCCCAATCGGCTATAAAGATATTGAACTCCCTCGGCTCTTTCGCATTCCTGGTTGAGGCGAAGACCAATTTCTTCCCGTCCCGTGAGAACATCGGGAAGCTATCGAATCGAGCCCCGTGGGTAACCCGCTCCAGGCCTGTCCCATCGACATTGATCAGGTAAAGGGAAAAGCTCCTCCGCTCAGGATCGTGCAGGTTTGACGAAAAGATAATCTGCCGGTTGTTGGGGATTGCCGTTTGTTGGCGCCTTCGGCGGACATCATGAAGATTTCCGCCCGACTCGGCTTGATCAGATTCTGCGCGAGCAGAGATTCGTAGTCCTTCAACTCTTCCTTGGTCTTTGGGTGGTAGGCTCGATAGACAATGGTTTTGCCGTCCCACGAGAAAAACGGCCCGCCGTCGTATCCCTTCTCGGCGGTAAGCCTCTTTATGCCGCTGCCGTCGGCATTCATCGTGTAGATGTCGAGATCTCTGGATCGCATGGAGGTAAAAACGATCTTTTTCCCGTCAGGAGAAATCGTTCCCTCTGCATCGTAACCCGGACTCTTCGTCAAACGAGTCAGTTTAGAGCCGTCGAGATCAGCACTGAAGATCTCATACGCCGGATAAATGGGCCAGACGTAGCCTTTGCTGCGATCCGGCGACGGCGGGCAGGCATGACCCGCCAAATGAGTGGAAGCATAAATGAACCGCTTTCCGTCGGGAAAAAAGAAGCCGCAGGTCGTCCGGCCTTTGCCCGTGCTTAGAAGTCTCACGTCGCTTCCATCGACGTTCATGCTGAAAACCTGGTCGCATTCGAACGGCGGCCTGGTAGATTGGAAGATTATTTTGCCGCCGTCGAGAGAAAAGTACGCTTCGGCGTTCTGCCCACCGAAGGTTAGCTGTTTTAAGCTTTGCAGGCGCGTCTCCCGTGCCTCCTCAGACGGACGTGTAGCTAGCTCTTCGGCTCTGACGAAGAAATAACTCACGGCGATTAATAAACCGGTGAGGACGAGCGACGGAAGTAAACATTTCATGATTGGAAGAATGGTTCGGGTGAGCATTTGGGGACTCTATTTCAAAAATCCAAACATGTCACTTGCCGGATGGCTAAAAGATAATTCGGCGTTCGCAGAACTTGACAGAACCCGCGAATCTAACGAGAATCACACGCGTCAATTAGAAGTTGGCAGCAATCAAATACGGGTTCCCGACTGATGTTTGGATGAATTTGCAGGCGGACGATTTGTTCCTGTACTCTTTCTGCTTGTGTCGATTGCTGTGTTTCTGACTCCGTTAGTTGGCCACGCCGATCCGATTCCAAAGGGGTGGCAAGCGAGCAACATGAAGGCCATCGCTTACGGCGGTTAACCTAGGAGGACCATCCGATGATCAATAGCACGTACGATGAAGTTTATGGCCGATGGCGAGACGCTCCGGAAGGTTTCTGGGCGGAAATGGCCGAAGCGATTCATTGGTACAAAAAATGGGACAAGGTTCTTGATGCTTCGCGTCCTCCTTTCTATCGCTGGTTCACCGGAGGCATGGTGAACAGTTGCTACAACGCCCTTGATCGACACGTAGAACATGGCCGCGGGAATCAGTCGGCTCTCATCTACGACAGCCCTGTCACTGGAAAGATCAAGGCATTCAGCTATCGCGAGTTGCTGGATGAGGTGGCCCGCTTCGCTGGAGTGCTCGTTCGTCAGGGACTTCAGAAAGGGGACCGGGTCATCCTCTACATGCCGATGATGCCGGAGGCGGTCATTGCCATGTTAGCCTGCGCCCGGGTCGGAGTGATCCACTCTGTGGTCTTCGGGGGTTTCGCCGCCCATGAGTTGGCCAGCCGCATCAATGATGCGCAGCCTAAGCTGATTATCTCGGCTTCCTGTGGCATCGAAGTGGACCGTGTTGTGCCCTACAAGCCTCTGCTCGATAAGGGAATTGAGATCGCATCAGTGAAGCCCGAACGGTGCATCATCCTCCAGCGCCCTGAGGAGAAAGCGTCGATGATCGCTGGTCGCGATCTCGATTGGTCGGAACTGATGGCAGAGGCGAAGCCAGTCGATTGTGTTCCAGTTGCTGCAACTGATCCGCTTTACATCCTCTACACTTCCGGCACCACGGGTATGCCCAAAGGAATCGTGCGCGATAATGGCGGGCATCTGGTTGCGCTCATGTGGAGCATGAAAAATATTTACGGCGTCGAGCCGGGCGAGGTCTTCTGGACAGCCTCTGACGTGGGCTGGGTAGTGGGCCATTCGTACATTGTCTATGCGCCTCTTTTCAACGGGAACACGACAATCCTTTACGAGGGCAAACCGGTCGGCACTCCGGACCCCGGCGCATTCTGGCGGGTGATCTCCCAGCATGGGGTAAGAGTCCTCTTTACAGCACCGACGGCTTTTCGGGCCATCAAACGAGAAGATCCTACCGGCGATTACATGCGCAAGTACGATTTGAGCTGCTTCCGCACGCTTTTTCTTGCCGGTGAGCGGTGTGATCCCGATACGCTCCTGTGGGCCGAAAAGCAGCTCGGTGTCCCGGTCATCGATCACTGGTGGCAAACGGAGACGGGATGGCCAATTGGAGCCAATTGCGTTGGCTTGGGGATGCTGCCTGTGAAACCCGGGTCTTGCACAAAGCCTGTTCCGGGCTATGAAGTACGCGCGCTAAGCGATGATGGCCAAGAGCTGTCGGGAGGTCAAATCGGCAATATCGTTATCAAGCTTCCACTGCCGCCGGGTTGTCTTCCTACACTGTGGAACAATGATGAAGCTTTTCAGAAGTCATATTTGAGCCAGTATTCCGGATACTACTTGAGCGCGGATGCAGGTTACAAAGATGACGATGGTTACCTCTGGATCATGAGCCGCACGGACGACATCATCAACGTCGCCGGGCATCGGTTGTCCACGGGCGCGATGGAAGAGGTGCTAGCGTCGCATCCGGACGTGGCCGAATGCGCTGTTTTGGGAATAGCCGACGCAATCAAGGGAGAGATTCCATTGGGTCTCATCGTGCTCAAAGCAGGCGTGCGGCGTCCTCACGACGAGATTGTTACGGAAGTAGTCCAGATGGTACGCGAGAGGATCGGCCCGGTAGCCTCTTTCAAGGTCGCGAGCGTTGTTAAGCGGCTGCCCAAGACCCGATCGGGCAAGATTCTGCGCGGTACCGTCAAGAAGATTGCTGACGGAGTCGACTACCGAGTTCCGCCGACTATCGACGATCCGGCAATTCTAGATGAAATCGCGGCAGACTTGGCGGTGTTAGGCTATCCAGGAAGCTTGAGCAAGAAGCCGGCTTAACTTCTCCAGCTCGCGGCACAAAAGGATTTTCTTATCTTCGCTCACATTTGCAGATCAAGGAGGCTGTCAAAGTGAAAAGAAGCTCCGTCGTGGTGGCGTGTAGTCTCGTGTTTTTCTTTTCATTGATTGCTTATGCTGCCTCACCTGCAGTCACCGCGGGAGCGCGAGCCGTAGATGAGGCGTGGGTCAAGGCGATGACCGGGAACGACCTAAACGCTGTAATGGCGTGCTACTCTCGCGATGCCGTTATGTGGCTTCCAGAGGCTCCCGAGGCAAAGGGCCACGAAGCAATCCGTGAAGGGTATGCCGGGCTGTTGGAAGCCAACACCGTCACAAAAGCCACGCTCACGAATGCTCGCTACGAAACTGCTGGCCGCCTTTCGGTGGGATGGGGAAACTTCTCGCTGACTCTGCTCCCGAAGTCGGGGGACAAGCCGGTTGTTATGTCCGGGCGCTTTTCGGTGATTGCAAAGCAGGAAGGTGGCAAGTGGGTATACGTTGTTGACCACGCTTCCCCGCACCCTCCACTTAAGCCGCAGGGAAAGTAATCACCAGCAGATTCTCGTTGATATTGTCGCCAAAGTTGATACTCATGGGCCGGAAATCCTAACGCGAGTTCACAGGAGGCACGGAAATGAAGCTCTCAGTAAGAGGGTCGATTCACCGGCTCGTTCTTGGCATCTCAGCAGCGGTGTCCATCGGCGTGTTGTTTACCCAGTTGGCCGCGCACGCCGATCCGATTCCGAAGGGTTGGCAAGCGAGCAATATGAAGGCGATCGGCTACAGTGGTCTCGACGGCCGCGGCGGCGCCTTCAAGATGGCGATTCGGCAAGTGGCGGGCCGTTGGTACCTTTACATGGGTCACGAATGGCATCGCGGCTGGTCGATTCTCGACGTGACCGATCCGACGAACCCGATGTACGTAAAGTTTGTCGAAGGGCCGGATAACACCAATACGATCCAGATGGAGTTCCACGACAACATCATGGTGACGGCGCTGCAGAGAAAGCAACCGAACTGGGGCGGCGATCCGAACCGGCCCAACGAAGAAGGCGCGCTCATCTGGGATATCAGCGATCCGGTAAACTGGAAGCAACTCTCGCACTGGAAGACGGGAAGCACTGGTGTCCACCGCATTGGATACCCGGGCGGCAAGTATGTGAATCTCACGGCGGCGATTCCCGGCTATTTAGGTCGTATCCTCGTCTTTCTCGACATCAGCGATCCGAAGAATCCGAAGGAAGCGGGACGCTGGTGGATGCCGGGACAGAAAGAGGGCGAGCAGCCCAAACTGAACGCCACGTTTCACGGGCCGGCGATTATCAGCGACGACGGCAAGACCGCGTACATGGGGTACGGTCCGGCAGTGGTCATTCTCGACATCAGCGACATCTCCAAGCCCAAGCTGATCGGTCAGCTCACTATCAGCCCACCGTTCGGTGGTATTCCGGCGCACGACGTCCTGCCGATTCCGGGGAAAAATATGCTCTTTGTGCATGGCGAGGCGACCGGCGGTGGAGACACGATTGACGATCAGCTGGCGTGTGCGCGGCCGATCACCATAGCCGTAATGGTCGATATCAAGGACCCGGCCAAACCCTACCTGGTGTCTATTTTACCTACGCCGGTGCCACCCAAGGGCGCGCCGTATACGGATTTTTGCGATAAGGGCGGCCGGTTCGGACCGCACAACACGAATCTCGAATACCATCTGCCTGACGTCGAGAAGCAAGCCGACCTGATCTACCTCACTTACTTCAACGCCGGGTTGCGCATCTACGACATCAAAAATCCGCGGTTGCCGAAAGAGATTGGCTGGTTCATTCCGCCGACTCCGACAAAGCGATACGGTCCGCTTCCCTACGACAAGCTCGTGAGCCAGACCGAAGACGTGCTAGTGGATACGCGCGGCAATATCTACATCACCGACAAGAACTGGGGGATCTTCGTGCTTCGCTACACCGGTCCGGGTCAACCTAAGCCGACGGCGAAGTGAATAAATGAGCTGTACCGAGAGGGGCCATAAAAGATATCGATGGATAACAGCGAAGCCCGAGCACTGCTCCGAATTCACCTCGATGCTTATCGCCACCGTAAGTATGAAGAACTAGTGATGCTGCTCGGAAAACCAGAAGTTATTCAGCTTCAGGGCGCCTCGGGCGCTACGTATCAAGTGGAAGTCGAGGTTCACTGGGATGATCGGCCCGGTGGCGCCGTTCGGGTGCTTGGATCTATCGACGATGGCGGGTGGCGTGCGTTTAAGCCTCTCTGCGACGATTTTATCGTAGCGCCCGATGGAACCTTTGTTGGAGAGTAGAAGCGAGTACCGATCTTCGCGTTGCGGCAGGTTGGCGTGCTGGGAAATGTGATGACCGTAGGGCTTAAGTCTGTCTTTCCTCATTCAAACGAATAGCGAGGCTAGCAAAACCGTGAGTAAAGAGATTGTCAGGCAATTTTTTGATGAGTGGTCGATTTATGACCAAGTACTTGACCATAATTATATGTTTCACGACGAGATCTACCGCGACGTGCAACGCGTCCTTGCCGATCGTTATGGGAATCGCCCGTTTACGTTGCTCGACCTCGGCTGCGGCAGCGCGCGCCATTTGCGACGGGCGTTGGAAGGCCGCTCGGTTGGCCGCTATCTTGGTTACGATCTGTCGGTCGCTGCACTCTCGGGCGCGGCTCGCAATTTGCTCAATCTAGGGTGCACTGCCGAGTTAAATCAGGGCGATCTGCTCGAAGGCCTGAGAGCGAGCAACGAAACATTCGACCTGATCTTCTGCAGTTTCGCCCTTCATCATCTTGTGCCCGTTGATAAGGAGGCATTCTTTCAGTCGGCTTATCGTACGCTTAACGACCACGGAATGTTGCTGCTGATCGATGCGATGCGAGACGAAGATGAAGACATTCAACTCTACCTCGATCGTTATTGTGATTGGCTGCGCTCGGAATGGAAAGCGCTGTCATCAGAATCGCTCGATCTGCTTTGTCAGCACATACGAAATAATGACCTGCCGCAAACGACCATAGAACTCGAGGCCATGGCGACTCACGCGGGTTTCATTCGTTGCCGCGAAATCAATCGATTTCGTTGGCATCACACCTGGTGCTTTGAAAGAAGCATAAAGTAGCCAAAGGTTATTTGGCGGCGCGCGCGTTACGTGACAAAGCTCTCGGAGAGTGATTGGTTGCGTCGCCCGCGGGTTAACGTCATAATCATTTTCAGTCGAGAGGAAAGAAATCGAGTAAGGTAAATGAAGCCGAAGGTCTACATTGACGGTGAGTATGGGACGACCGGGCTCAGGATTCGGAAGTGGCTCAGTGGGCGGAGCGACCTTGAGCTACTCAGCGTGGCGGAAGTAAAGCGCAAGGATCCTGATGCTCGCCGGGAGCAGATCCTAGCGTCCGACGTTTCGGTGCTCTGCTTGCCCGACGATGCGGCCCGCGAGGTGGCGTCTTGGGTCAGAGGGACGAAAGCGCGATTGATGGATGCGAGCACGGCGCACCGCACAGCGGACGAGTGGGTTTACGGCCTGCCGGAGCTTCAGGCGGACCAGCGATCTCAAATCGCGCGGGCTCAATTCGTTACCAATCCGGGCTGTTACCCTACGGCCTTCATCTTGCTCACGCGACCGCTGGTCGAGAATGGGCTCATGCGTGACGATGTCGCGCCGTCCGTCCATGCGCTCTCCGGTTATAGCGGCGGGGGAAACTCTCTCATCCAGCGTTGGGAGAGCCCATCCAATGGTTTGGTATCTCTCCCGTACGAGGCGCCTTACGCTTACATGCAGGTTCACAAGCACATCCCGGAGATGATGAAATTCGGCAAACTGCGCGCCGAACCGCAATTCCTCCCGGCCGTGGGCCCCTTCGCCTGTGGCATGCGCGTGCAAGTGGCGTTGCCGACAACCAGCCTTCCCCCAGGGGTTACTGCGGAAAAAATGTGGCAAACGCTTCACAACCGTTACGCGGGCGAGCAGTTTGTGCAGGTGCAGCCGCTTAGAGAGCCGACGGTGTCCGAGGAAATGACCTTCGATCCGCGTAAGTGCAACGACACCAACCGAATCGAGCTGCGCGTTATCCCGCACCCATCGGGACATGTCGTCCTTATGGGGATTCTCGATAATCTGGGCAAAGGAGCTTCCGGCGCGGCTGTCCAGTCGCTGAACCTCATGCTCGGTTTGGCAGAATCGACCGGCCTTCCTACCTAAGAACCTTTGTATTTCACCTCATGGTTCCAGGTTATCACGCACGCAGGCAGATTAACCGGTTCTCATTGGAGAGTTCGTATTGAACCTTGTTTTTGATCTCGGCGGCGTGGTCGTGAAATGGGAGCCAGACCTCATCATAGCCAAGAGATTCAACGATCCGGCGGTCCGGGCAGTCGTACGTAAGGAGATCATCGGGCATGTCGACTGGCTGGAACTCGATCGTGGGACGTTGCCGGTAGGAGACGCGATTGTCCGAGCGGCGCGTCGCACCGGTTTGTCCGAAGCCGCTGTGGCGGAATTCCTGAGTCAAGTTGCATCCGAATTGGTCCCGATCGCGGACACCGTGAAACTTCTGTATCGGCTGAAGGCACGAGGCCAGACGCTTTACTGCTTGTCGAATATGCATATCGCTTCGATTGAGCACCTGGAGAAGAAATACAGCTTCTGGGAAGTATTCACGGCGACCGTCATCTCTTGTCGGTTGAACATGTGCAAGCCGGAGCCAGCCATCTACGCTTATCTTTTACAGACGTATAGGTTGCAAGGAAGTGAGACCGTTCTTATTGATGATTTAGAAGCGAATCTCATCGGCGCGGCACTATTCGACATTAAAACGATCAAGTTCGAGACGGCTGGGCAATGCGAGCGCGAATTGCAGGAGTTGGGATGCCTCAAGACCGATTGAATTGGCCGATAGCGACTCAGGCGCGGATATCAGGTGACTTTCATTCCTAAAAACCTCTATCTAAAAGCCACGGATGTTGTCGACTGGCAGCACCCTGACGTTTCGTCGTGTGCGCGGTCGATGCAGCATGCAGGTTTCTGCGTTTGATATCGCTAAGGCCTGTTTTGAATGGGTGCGTTATTACGTTGATCACAGCTTTGATTTCCGGAAGAACCCCGTGATGTGAATACGCGCGCGCAGCGCTTCTTCGAAAAGCACGGCTTCAAACCAGGCCGTCGGGGAATCAATCCGATCAACGGCCAGCCGAATATCGGATACCGGCGCAAGCCATAGGAGGACGCAATCGAGATTTTCGCCGAAATTCTCTTATGGCTACTAGAACTTTTGGCTGAACTATTATTGGAACTTCTCTTTGCCGGTGCTTGGGAGTTTCTCGGTCATACATTCAGAAAGCTGCCACCGTTAAAGTCTTTCGTGGCAGGTTTCGGCTGGATGGTAGTAGCAGTCGCTTGTGGGGCAATTAGCGTAAAAATATTTCCAGAACCGTTTTTTTCGGCCAGAGATTTTCGTGGCATCAGCTTGATTCTTGCTCCGCTTATTACGGGCGCTGTCATGAAACTGTTAGGCGATCGTCGGAAAGAAAAAGGCAAACCGGCTACATTATTGGCGACATTTTGGGGTGGTAGCGCCTTTGCATTCGTCTTCTCACTTACTCGGTTTTTATTGTTGCGTTCAAAATAGATACTTTCCGCTGGGTGATAAAGAAAGAATGTCCGACAAACCACGACAGATCATCGCCATCGGCGGCGGCGGATTTTATCGAAACTCCGAGAATCTTGCGCTCGAGAAATACATTATTCACCAGGCAGGCTCGGCTGAGCCGAACGTGGCATTTGTCCCGACCGCGAGTGCTGAGCCGGATAATTATCTCGTAAGTTTCTACACAGCGTTTTTGAAACTCGGCTGTCGGCCATCGCATCTCTCATTCTTCAAAAGGACGCCGGATCTTGGGTCTTATCTGCTGAGCCAGGATGTGATTTACGTCGGCGGCGGGAACACGAAGAGCATGTTGGCGGTGTGGCGCGAGTGGGGCGTTCCGGAAATTCTTCGCGAAGCGTGGGAGTCGGGGATTGTGCTTGCGGGAGTCAGCGCTGGCGCCATCTGCTGGTTCGAGCAAGGTCTCACGGATTCCTGGGCAGATCGGTTGCGTCCGCTCGACTGCCTTGGTTTTCTTCCCGGAAGCTGCTGTTCTCACTACGACAGCGAACCAAAGCGTCGTCCTTCGTATCACCAACTCTTGGTGAACGGCGAGGTCGGCGCTGGGGTCGCAATCGAAGACTGGACGGGCGTTCACTACAAGGGCACCGAGCTGCATTGCGTCGTGGCAGCCAAAGCTGGTGCTAGGGCTTACAGCGTCCGAAACGTGTACGGTTCGGTCCAGGAAGTGCCTCTGCCGGTGGAATACCTGGTGTGATCCCAATTCGGAACTGATTGAATCTCTATCCGGTTATATTCAAAAGTCTGAGATCAGAAGAAACTCCTAATCCGGATTTAACTTTACAAGTCCAAGGCAGGCCACCACACTGGGGCAGCTACGTGACTGTTGATGATGTCGACGCGACGGCTCGGACAGCGCGGGATCTGGGCGGAAAAGTTTTGCTGGGACCGCACGATATTCCCAACGTGGGACGCTTCTGTGTCATTCAAGATCCTCAGGGCGCCGTGATCTCCGCGATTGCATACAAAAACGCCTCATCCATCGATTGTCAGGAAACCAGAGCATAAAAAGCTTTGAGCATTTACAAATCGTAAACCGGGGTGTGAATCGCCACGTGTTTGCCCATAGCGATGGCGCTCACGATATCGGCCCGGCTGACGATGCCGACCACTTTGTCACCGCGCATCACCGGCAAACGTTTGATCTTGTGGGTGGTCATGAGTTGGGCGACGGCCTCAACCGGGGTCTCTTCGGTCACACTGATTACCTTTTTGCTCATGATGGCTTTCACATCTTTGCCCCTTTTGCCGACGATATCGGCTTCGGAGACGACACCGACAATCTTGCCGTTCTTACCCGCCACGGGCGCACCGCTGATCTGGTTCTTGATCAATATCATTGCTGCTTTCTTCACGGTCATGGTCGGACTGACCGTGATGATTTCCCTCGTCATGATGTCTTTGGCGGTCATGTCCTGTCCCTCCTAAAGCCCTTTGTCTACCATCAACGTTGCCAGGTCGCCGACGCGACAACTGTAGCCCCACTCGTTGTCGTACCAGGAAAGGACCTTCACCATCTTTCCCTCGAGCACCACGGTGGATAGTGCGTCCACGATCGAGGAAGCCGAGTTGCCACGAAAATCGCTTGAAACCAAGGGCTCGTCAGAGTAAGCCAATATTCCTTTAAGCTCTCCGTCGGCGGCTTTCTTGAGCGCGTTGTTCACGTCCTCGACCGATGCGGATTTCTTAAGATCCGCGACCAGGTCCACGACCGACACGGTCGACGTCGGCACTCTGAGCGATAGACCGTGGAGCTTTCCTTTGAGCTCCGGCATGACCAATCCGATCGCCTTCGCGGCGCCCGTAGTCGTGGGGACGATATTCATAGCAGCGGCACGGGCCCGGCGCAAATCCTTGTGCATCAGATCCAAAATTCGCTGGTCGTTGGTATAAGCATGCGTCGTCGTCATCAAGCCGCGCTCGACGCCGAAATTTTCGTGCAACACCTTTGCCACCGGCGCCAGACAGTTGGTCGTGCATGAGGCGTTGGAAACGATGTGATGTTTGCGCGGGCTGTAATCGGCATCGTTGACTCCCAGCACGATCGTGATGTCTTCACCGGTTGCCGGCGCGGTGATGATGACCTTCTTGGCTCCCGCTTCCAGATGACCACGAACCTGACCGGCGTCGGTAAAGACGCCGGTCGACTCTATGACGATATCCACGCCGAGTTGTTTCCAAGGCAATCTCGATGGATCCTTTTGATTGAGCACCACGATGCTTCGACCGTCGAGCTTGAGCACCCCTTCTCCGACTTCGATGTCGCCAGAGAATATTCCATATGTCGAATCATAACGAAACAGGTGGGCGTTGGTGTTCAGATCCGCCATGTCATTGACGGCGACGACGTTCAAATCTTTTTTGTGGCGTTCGAGCATGGCCCGCAAACCTAAACGGCCGATGCGGCCGAAACCATTGATCGCTACTTTGGCAGCCATTGATCCTCCTTAGATTCTGTTCTTTTTAGCGAAAATTGTTCACGACTTCACGAGATGTTGAAATCTCGTACGAAATTCTTCTGGGGTACAGCTCTTGCCGCGGCTCGATGCGGCCTGAGCCAAGAGTCTGAGCTTGTCTCCGTCCACAAGGTCCTCCTCTTCTAACCGGATCATGTACTCGCGGGCAATCCTGTACGAAGGCTTGGCGACATCCACCACGCGAACCCGCGATTTGCCGGTGACTGGATCGAGCAGCTGAGCGAAGTCGAGATACTGATGCTTGCCGTCCACCAGGCAAACCAAGGCGCCGCCGAGTTTTTTGGTTTCCGTTCTGGGATCCAAGAGGAACTCTACGGCGCCATAGCCGAGAGCGCGAACATACTCACAGTCGAACGCAACCGGCGAGGCTGAGCGCACTTCATAGCCGATGTTCTTGTGGACGATGGTGATGGCAGCGCCTCGACTGGCAAAGCGGCGCTCGACCAGCGTCTTTAGAATGTAAGCCAAATCCAACTCGGCAAGGCGGAGATGACCGTAGCTGTCGCGCGTAATGCGCACCCCTTCGATTTTGGACAGCTCCTCTGCGGCGACCCGCTCGAGCAGGCCCTCAGCAATCACCGCCACTCCGTCGGCGCGGTTCCAGAGAGCTTGGCGCTTGACTATCGCGCCCTCGAGGATGTCGCACACCGTTTCTAGGTGAACCGGACCGGCGAATTCCTCTGGAATGATCGTCACGGTCGCGCCCGTGGCCTTGCCGATTCCCAGCGCCAGATGGCCCGCGGTGCGGCCCATGACGACAACGAAATACCAGCGGCCGGTGGTGCGCGAATCTTCCATGAGATTCCGCACTAGCTCGAAGCCAAGTTGGCGCGCCGTTTCGAAGCCGAACGTCGGAATTTCCCCGGGAAGCGGCAGGTCGTTGTCGATGGTTTTCGGAACGTGACAGACGCGAATTCGACCGGCTGCCCGCTTCGCGACCTGGCTGGCGGCGAACATCGTATCGTCTCCGCCGATGGTGGCCAGGGAACCGATATCCAGAGCGTCAAGGCTCGCGACGACCCGATCCAGATCCTCTGTTTTTTTGGTTGGATTAGCCCGGGAAGTATTGAGGATCGAGCCGCCTTGAAAATGAATTCGAGAAACCTCGTCGTGATCCAATTCCTTGACGTGAGCGGTCTCTCCTTTCATCAACCACTGAAAGCCGTCATAGATGCCGATCACCTTGTGCGCCCGGCTGCGCGCCTCCAGAGTCAAGGCACTGATGACGCCATTGATGCCCGGTGCAGGTCCGCCGCCGACTAATATGCCGATCTTCTCTTTCCGTGTTTTATTCAAATCTGCAGCTTCTGCCATATCGTTAAACTCCTTGAATGGCTCATGCAATATTACACCCAATTTTTTGCGAACTGTTAAGACCTTTGGTCCTGTGGATTAAATTCTTGTCTCTCCGTTGGTTTTTTGCAATTGCAAAATGACGTGCTCTTCATCCCTAATATGAAAAAAACCTTCGTTATAATCTGCTGATTGGCCAATCAATTAGTGTTTTCCCAGTGGCACAGCAGTTGCGCAATGTTTGCGCAGGGTGCTGATTGGGGGCACCGTAAAACCAGAATGAGAGGAAGCAACGGTTATCGGCCAAAGGGAACTTGCTCGCATTATTCATGGTCAGAGGAAAAACTTTGACACTGTGTCGATCGACAAGGCACAGGCTCATCGCCTTCGCTCTGGAGGGCTCGCCCCTCGATCGCTGTCACGAGTGCATAATCCGGGCTAGTCTCGCCGAAATTTTGTTGCGAATTTCGGAGACACCCCACTAGCCTAGCTCTTAACTTTTTGACCTTCGGCGGCCACCCACGGAACGAGCCTTGGCTCGGCTGGCTGATTCGAATCGATTCGTCGGAACCACGGCCATCGCTTCGATCTCTACCATGAGATCCGGGTCGGCAAGTCGCTTTACCCCGATCAGCGCGCTGGTCGGCAAGTCATTCGTAAAATACTTGTAACGCTCGTCTCTCACGCGGTGGTATTCGTCCACATCGGTGGTAAAAGTTGTCGTCTTTACCACGTCAGAGTAATCGCCGCCCACCGAACGCAAGGCTCGACCGATGTTTTCGCACACCTGGCGCAGTTGGGCGCGCATGTCACCCGGATGCACCGGCGTCGCGTCTTTCTCGCTACGCGATGTCATGCCCGCTATGAAGACAAGCGTCCCACCGGTTACGGTAACGACCTGAGAATGAGACTTGCGAACGGGCAAGTCTGATGGTTGAACGATCTTTTTCGGATTTGCCATTTCTGCTCCTTTAAGCAGATTAAGTGTGCAAAATGTAAGATGATACCGCTGCGCGCGCACTACCATGCGCACACTGACAGGGTCGATTCGAAGTTCAGCAAATTGAGAGCGACGATCTGGTCGACGAGCGCATCGTCCGAATTTGAGAACGTATTGGCGCTGCTTTTAGGTTGAGGTTAGGCCTGTTGCACAGCCGAGAGCTTCCAGGCATTGGGGCCGACGGAGCGACTAAAGGTCCAGAACTCCTCAAATTCAACCGCGTCCGAATTGCTGCCCTGAACTACTGCGCCGCTTTTTTCATCGACGGTAAAATCCAAGAGATTGGCGCGCAAGCGAACCGTGATGTAGTCCTCTCCCGTCTCGGTCCACGCCTCAGTGATCTCGCTTTCCCGAAGGGCGATATTATCCATGCGGTTTTTCTGCCCTCGAGTATGTAAATTCGTCAATTCCTTTTCCCAGGTTTGCATCAATTGGGAGCCGCAAAGCGAGCGAAGTGTCTCCGTATCCTCACGGTTCCACGCACCCTGAATTTTGAAGAACAGATCCTGCGCCGTTTTGAGGAACTGATTAGGATCGAAACTTCGGTCCGTCAGGGTCATCGCTCTGTAATCGACGTCATTTCGGACGGGCTCTTCCTGGACAGGCGTGGTGGTGTAATCGTAGCCGCCGGTGTTTTGATATTGCTTAGTAGCGTAATTGGTTGCGGGCGCAGGACTGCGAAACTTGCGTATGAGAAAATAGCCGAGACCCGCAACTAGAAGAATTTCAAAAAGGCCGATGCCGCTGCCGCCAAGCCCGCCCCAGCCGGCTTGCGCCAAACCGGAGAATAGCAATGAACCGAGAAAGCCTCCCATGATCCCGCCGGCCAGCCCGCGCATGAAACCGCCGGGTTGGGGCGCAACAGGCCCAGGCTGCTGCGGTGGCGGAGTTGCTTCTCTTTTCTGTTGAAAGGGAGTGGGCTGCGCGGGTCGGCTCGGAGCTTGATAAGTTCTAGAGCCGCGAAACCCGCCTGAACCGCCCCCGCCCGCACGAGCATCGACGTAGGTCTCCAGAACAATTTGAGAGAGCCCGATCCAGGCAAAAACGACCGCTGCCGCTAGAATCATTCGCCGCTTGGTTTGGCGCATAAGAATTTTCTCTCCCCAATATGCAGATTGATATCATAAACTGTATCAGAAGCGCAGAGTTAAGCAATGAATGCATGGTCTGAACAGATCGTGAACAAGGAGGATGATCGAACGATCAAAATAGCCTCCCAAAGTAGCGTTTTGGTGGGCGACCCGGTGATCATTGCCCTCGCCAGCACGGTCCTGCGTCTACGCTGCTTATATCGGCGGCACCGGCCCAGGGCCGGCTAAAGCGGTGAGTTTAGGTAAGAGCATCCGCTGGATAATCTTCGGCCAGGTATACTGCTGCGCCGTCCTTCGAGCCGCATGCCTGAGCGCCCGTTCTCGTGTGCGGTTCCTTTTCAACGCGCCAAAGAGGCTGATGAATTCCCACGGATCGTTCGTCTCCGTTACCAAGGCGTTGTATCCAGGAATGGCGTAGTCCTCTCCGGTATTGCCGATGCATGCGATTCCTTCAACCGCCATGGTTTCCAATCCGACTAGTCCAAAAGGCTCGTGAGTACTGTTTGCCAACACCGCGTCGCTACCGGAGAATAAAACCCCGCGCACTTTCGAGTTTATGGGCGTCAAAAGGCTCACGACGTCAACTTCATCTGCACCGTCAAGAGCTTTCAGCACTCCATGTTCATCGGAGGAGCAAAGAGACCGCTCTTGCACGCGCAGGCCTAAGGCGCCCGCTGTTTTCAAAACCTCACTCCCGTACGGTTCCTTGCCGCCGCGCGCAATCAGAAGGGGGCGCAGTCCCTCTTTTTTCATCGCGCAAATCGCCTGGATTGCAAGTGCCCACCGCTTAGTCGAATCCCAGCGGGCAACTTTCGTGATAATGGTTCGTCCCGCCAACTGCTCGCGGAGCTTGCTCACGGCTTCCTCGTCGGGCAGCAAGTAGGCGTCCTCAGGAAGTCCGTTGGAGATAACGATCGCGTCCACTCCCAAGTGTTGCATCAATCCTTTCATGTAACGGCTGACGGTCGTGATGATGGCCGACCTGTGAAGCCGCTCCCAATCAATTCGATCAAAGCCGAAGGTGTTATTAGCATTCCAAAGGAAGGTCACCTGGCCGCGCAGCCCGTTCGCCCTTAGCAGCCAATCAAGGTGAAAAATCGCGTCTACCGTGTGCCACTCCTCAGCCATCACGAGGACGTGATCGCCGCGCTGCAGCGCCGGTAGGAGGAAACGAGCAAACAAGAACGGCGGGAGAGATGCGGCGTAGTCGGCGCGCTTTCCCTCCTCACCATCATAAACTCCGACTGGATGATACCGACTAATCCACTGACACCAGCGGTGAAGGTGCAGTCCTGCGCTCATCTCGTAGCCGGGAAGCTGTGGATCGCCGACAAACCAAAGATGCGTTTCGAAGTTGGCATTAACGAGGGCGTGGCTAAGACCTTTGATGCGACTGGCGAGGCCACCGGCCTCAGCGTACGGGTCAGGACCTTCAAAAGAAAGAAGGTGACACTGCATACCGTCTCACTGGCACTTATACCCCACTGAGAAAATCAAGACAATGGGTAAGATAAGACCATAATCCGTTAATAAGAAGCTGGACATGTACACCCACGGCAGGCGCAGAGCATGATCAGCGGGCGTGAGCGGGGCAGCACAACCGCGCTCTAAACAATCAGATCTACAGACTTCCCTCAGCGCCTCTCAATCGTTATCCAGACGCCTTTGACGCAAATCGCTGGGTTGCCCGCTGCATTTCTGGGCTGTGCGAACATCGTGGTTAGAGTCAAAGATGCGCTTGCTCAAGCGCTGGAAAACTCTACCAGCTGGCTTCTCGCCTCCCGATAACCAATCAACCCTTCAGTAATTTTCAGAAACATCATGTGCGCGTGAGAGACCACCTTGCCAGCTACCCCAATCAGGTGAAACCTCAACGCCTTCATCCGCACCGGCCAAAAGCTTTTCGGCAAAGCCTTGCGCTTCATCACCGCAATCACGTTGTAACAAAGACAGTTGAGCCGCCACCACGCCGCGTTGGCATAAAATCTCCCGCACGGCATGACGCCTCCCGCTGGGTCGTTCTTCACTACGTCATGCACCTTCTCCACGCTCCCACACCGCTCGCGTTGCCAGCGCAACAACTCCTCGCCCTCCATCTCCCAACGGTTGGTCACTACCGCGTAGTAATGATAACTGTGGCCGTCAGAAAACAGCTCGGTCTGCCAGGGCCGCACCCGGATCGCTAAATACCGATCCGGCTTCATGTCCTTTTTCACCGATGAAGCCGAGGGAATAAACTCTAGTTCCGCCCACTCTTTTCTCCCTTCGATCAGCCCCTTCTCGGTAAGTCTCCTCAACGGCTTCCACGCCGACTCCGATAGAGAAGTGATTTTGCCTCTGAGCGCCTCGCTCACATCGGCGCTGATGGCAAAATAGACCGGGACCTGCTTGCCGTTATGCTCTACCCCCTCACGCATCTTATCTAACAGCTTGTGTTGGTAAGCCGCGCTGTCGGAACGAAAGTAGATCGTCTCTACGCTCTGTGGCAGTGCCCTGGTCGCTCGCAAAAACGATGACAGACAATCCATCCCCGCCGGCACATTGCCATCACGAAACTCATCGGCCAAAATCAAATCTTGTTCCGCCCAGTAGTTGATCACCGGCTGATAACCACGCTCTCCCAGATACGTCATCTGGCTCTGTTCTTTGTGGCTCTCAACCACCGTGGCATCCTGGTCGATGGTCGCCTGTTTAGGCTCTTCTTTTCGGCTCGCCTTTAATACCACCTCCCGGTTGACTTCCCACAGCCCCGCTAGCGGCTCAGTCTCCGTGGCAATAAAAGCTCCCTGCTCTGGCCTTGCCTCCAACAACTTCTCATCGTGAAAGCCGTAAAGAAAAAATCGCACCGCCTCTGCCGACGGCATCTCGCCCAGCAACAGCTTTAACCCTGCATCCGACCGCAGCCGCTCGATATCTTCCAGACAATCCCCGCCTGCCGCCATCATCGCGATCACACTTTGCACATACTGCGACTCGCTGTAGCCGCGTCGGCGCTGCTTGATGCGAACATGCTGCTTGACCAACCGCGCTAATCCTAACGCTTCGCAGGTCTCTACCACCAACGGCAGCCCGCCATACGATGTCAGCGCCTCTCCCGATTCATCCTCGATCAGCTTAAACGGCAATAACCCTTCTTTTTCCGCCACCCTTTCACCTCCTCGGTGAAGCTAGATGGCTTATCCTATCATGAAAAATACTTGCCGTGACTGAGAAAATCCGTCGAGCAACTAAATTACCTACGGATCAAGGTAAGAGTAATATTTCTAGTCGAAGTGCGCCCCCGGACCAGGGACGCAATCGCCTTCCAATCTACTTCAAAAATTCCTTGAGCTTGTTAACCAGATTATTCGAAGCAACTCCGGCGGTCAAGTCGCGCTGTTTTTTGTTCGCACGTCCGATTTCCTATCAGGACCTGAATGGGACAATTAGTCTCTGATGGCCGGCACTTTGCGTTCCAGTACAATTTCGCGCAGACGAGATCATTTCCATCTCACTTAGGATGCTCCCTTGTTACTGGTTTCTTCGAAAATGCTCTAATTAGCCCCCGTAGGATCTGGCATATGCATTGCTTTTTACACTCCGCTTCAAGCAGTCAAAATAGGAGGCACAACGAAATGAGTACAATTGGACAGACATTCGCGATGCGAATACTCGCCGTAGGTTTTGCTGTCATTATCTTTGCCGGTTGTTCCGGCGGCCCGATGACAACAAGAGAAAAAGGCGCAGGGATTGGCGCGCTCGGCGGCGCTGCGGCCGGCGGTATTATCGGCGCAACTGTCGGTCATCCGGGAGCTGGCGCTGCGATCGGTGGCGCCCTAGGCTTGGGTGCTGGAGCCCTCATCGGAGACTACATGCAGGGTCAAGAGCAGACGAATCAACAGCAAATCCAGCAGAATCAGCGCGTGATCGAAAGCAACCGCCAGGAAACTCAGCGATTACGGCAAACAGAATATTAGACACGAATCGCGCGTTTTATCGCGCACGATCTCGGGGATAATACCCGCTCTGTACAGGGTAACGACTCCCAAGACGTGTATAGAGGCGTCGCGTAGCCGTTAAATAGCAGACAGGAGAGTGCCCGGGCTCGTGCGCGATTAGAGGAGACCACTCAGTATCAAATCGAACTTGCCTTGTGATCGCGAATTTACTTCCGGCAAGAATCCCTCAGTCCATCTCGTCCATCAATTCTACATCAACAATCGGGCTCAGATCGGCTTCGCCTCTTGACCCACCTGATTCACGCTGGATGAGCTGCAAAGCATCCGGCAGGGTTTCACTTGGCGTGAATTTCCAGACAACTTTTGTGTAGGTCGCAATTTTAGTTAGCGATACTCTGCCTTGACAGGCTGCGGGTGCCTTGGTAGGGGTTGCACGAGCGGAATTCCGGATTCATACACTCTTCCTATGGCTGATGGCGCCAAGATCGTGGTTGACCACGCCAGCAAGCTTTTCCTCGAAGGAACAGTCGTTGCCTTCCGCAACATCGAGCTGAATGTAAGAAGCAACGAGCTTCTGTGTATTGTCGGCCCCTCCGGTTGCGGTAAGACCACTTTACTTCGCTGCATCGGCGGACTCTTAACGCCGAGTTCGGGGCAAGTCCTGATCGATGGCGAGCCGATCCGCTCGCCGCGCGCCGGCGTCGCGATTGTTTTCCAACACTTCGGATTGTTGCCCTGGAAAACCGTTGTGGACAACGTCGCCTTTGGACTCAAGATCGCCCGCCTTCCGCGCGAAGGGGTCGCCGAACGAGTGAACCACTACGTCCAACTGGTCGGCCTTACCGGATTCGAGAACCATTATCCTTATCAGCTCAGCGGCGGCATGCAGCAGCGCGTCGGCTTGGCGCGCGCCCTGGCGATTGACCCGGAGATTCTCTTGATGGACGAGCCGTTCGCCTCGGTGGATGCCCAAACGCGCGAGGTGCTTCAGGAGGAGTTGCTTCAGCTCCACGATCGCGAACGCAAAACGATGATCTTTATTACCCACTCGATTGACGAGGCGATTATCTTGGGTGACCGAGTGGCCGTAATGGCCTCCCGGCCGGGTCGGGTCAAAGAGGTGTTGCAAGTCGACTTTCCCAGGCCGCGCGACCCGGCTGGGGTACGTGCGCAGCCTCGCTACACCGAGATACGAAACCATATTTGGGAAGAGCTGCGCCCGACGGTGATAATGTGAACCCCGTACCATGCACTTATGTGCGTAATTTGCTGCCGCCAATAGAAGTGCAGAACATTTATCCTGCATTCGCGTGTTGGGCGTCCTAAGGTACAGGGTGAAGTCTTGAGGACTTATGAGCATCAGTAGAGCTGAAAACAGGACGGCCGCCGCGCCGGTCGTTGCCGCGGATGAGGAGTTGGTTGCCGAGCAGCGGGAAGCCCGGGCGCGGGCGCACGCGGCGCAGCGGCGCTCGAAGACGATCCGCATCGCTATTCGCATCGCGTCGCTTGTCGTTGTTCTCGGCGGCTGGGAATATTTCGGCAGACAGACCAATCCGATTTTGTTTACCTATCCGACGGCCGTGGCCAACGCCGCGGTCAAGATGATCGCGAGCGGCGAGCTGTGGAAGTATCTCTCTCAAAGTCTCATTGTTCTCTTCGCCGGCCTCGGTCTCGCGGCCTTCTTCGGAATCGCTTTGGGGCTCGTCATGGCGCGCTTCTGGGTAGTGGATCTCGCGCTCGATACTTACATCACCGCGCTCTATTCTATCCCTTCGGTAGCTCTCGTCCCGGTGCTAGTGCTCTGGTTTGGCTTTGAAATTACCGCCAAAACCGCGGTGGTTTTTCTTTTTACTTTTTTTCCGATCGTGATCAACACGTATCAAGGCGTTAAGAACGTCGACGACCGCTTGATCGAGGTGGGCCGGGCCTTCCGCTGCAACGAGAGAGACCTCTGGATCCACATCGTATTGCCCGCGGCCGTGCCCTTCGTCGTCGCGGGCCTGAGGCTCGCCATCGGGCGCGGGCTGATCGGCATGGTGCTCGCGGATCTCTACACTGCGATCACCGGCATCGGTTACTTGATCTCCCGTTACGCCAGCACCTACCGCACCGACGCGATGTTCGTGCCGATTGTAACTTTGGGCATGTTGGGCATTACGTTGACCGGGCTCCTGCGCTTCGTCGAGCGGCGAGTGGCGCCGTGGATGCATCAGCCCGGACGGGAATAATCAAAATAGAGGAGATTCAATATGGCTCACGAAGAACGGCGTCGCGTTTGCGACCGTATGGAGCGAATAGCGCTGGCCATCTCGCTGGTCTGCTCCGCGGTCCTCTACAGTGATGCTCCCGCGGCTGCCCAGGGCAAGTGCAAAGAGATGCGCAAGGTGAAGCTCGGCGTCTCGGTTTCGCCGCCCAACGTGGTGCACACGCCGGTGTATGTGGCGCGCGCCCTGGGGATCTTCGCGAGACATTGCATCGATCCCGAGATCATCGAGTTCGAGGGCGGCTCCTCAGCGGCCAATCTTGCCGCCGTGACCCAGGGGCAGGCGCTGGCTTCGATCAACGCCACCGCGATCTCGCAGGGGCTCAAAGCGAAACAGATTTGGGGCATGGCGCCGCGCTTGCCGCAAGCCTACATGGTCAGCGAGGAGGTCAAGACCGCGGCAGACCTGAAGGGAAAGCGGCTCAGCGCGACCGGCGGCGGCGTCGGTGGCTTCAACTGGGTGATGGGGCGCGAGGTGCTGAAGACGGCGGGGCTTACAGTCAATGATGCCCAGTTTGTCTCTTCGGCCACTGCCGGAAGGCTCCCCGGTCTGGTTGCCGGCCAGATCAATGGCGTGGCGCTTCATCCGGAAGATGTCTATCTGGCGCAGAAGGAAAAGCCCGGGCTGCACGTGCTCGTGGATCTTTCCAAATTGATGCCGAAATATTTCTTCAACGCCTACGGCGCGGCGGATAGCATGCTCGCCAAGGACCGGGCCGTGGTGCGCGACGTTGTCATCTCGCTCATCGAAGCTAACCGTATGATCTACACGCAGAAGGAGAAGGTCATTCCGATCATGGTGGAGGCGACGAAAAAGCCGCAGGACGCGGTGAACTTCGCTTACGATTATCTTGTGAAGAACTGCGTCTGGAGCGTTAATACCGGCTTCTCCAGGGAGCGCACCGAGTGGTCGATCGAAAACGGCGTCGAGAACGGCGACATCCAGGCCGATAAAAAGCCGACGTATGATCAGGTGGTGGATGTCAAACTCGGCGAGGAAGCATTGAAAGCAGCGAGCGGGCCGACTAAGATTGGCGGCTGCGGTGATTAAATACCGTGCTCGTGATTGTGAATCGTGATCGTGGGGAGAGGACGAACACGCATTACAAGCACGAACACGGAAAGAGCGCGCCGCAACGCCGCTAGATTGGGTATAAATTCAGCCGGGATAATGCTGCTGACTGTGGTTCGTTAGCAAAAGGAGGTATTTTATGAAATTCAGAAACATGTGCCTTGTTTCAGCTCTCTGTGTTGGTTTCGCTTTGACAATGATTCCGCATGTGTTTGCGGTTGAGGTCGGAGAGAAGGCCCCCGACTTTGAATTGCCCAGCACGCAGGGAGGCAAACTCAAGCTAAGCGGCCTTCAAGGAAAGAAAAACGTTCTGATCGAGTTTTATGTTCTCGATTTTACTCCCACATGAATCAAGGAATTATCGTCCAGTCGGGACGACTACGCCAAATTCCAGGAGGTGGACACGGAAGTTATTGGGATCAGCGCCAATGTGGCTTTTTCGCAGAAAGCTTTTGCCGATTTTCTCAAGCTCACTTTTCCTCTCGTCAGCGATTATCCCGATCTCCAGACGATTGATGCCTATGGGGTACTCGATCGGGAGCGACGCTTGGCTCAGCGATCGTATTTCATCGTGGATAAGCAAGGTGTCATCCGTTATAAGAATGTCCTGGGAAGAGGGCAGCCATTGGTTACCAACGACGCTCTCGTGGCGGAGATCAAGAAGATCCGGTAATGGAACCAAGCGGGCAGCCAAGTGTTGCCAATCGCTCAATACTGACCCGCCTTTGGCGGCGACGTGTAAGTGGTTTCACTGACAGTGACGCGCCGCTGGTCCCCACCGACATGAGCAGTTGGGAATAATTTGGAATCGGTTACGATTTTACCATAAGGCTTGATACCGGATGCTAACAACGCTCCCTGGTAACTAACCGCTATCAAATAAGGAGGAGGACTTCGCATGCTCGCCAAACATCCTGACCCTACCGTCGATCACGTTTTGAAAACCTGGGCGCCGCGCATGATCGTTCAGGGAATCGATTACAACGACTTCATGACCACCAGCACGCGCATCCGAACCTGGGACGACTGGTGCCGCGAGTGGTGCGCTACGGCGGCCGGCCACGAAGAGTTCGCGCGCGAGAACGAGGCGAAGGGCAATCGGCAGAGCGCGACCGAGGCGTATTTTCTGGCATCGATGGCTTATCACTTCGCCTGCAACAACTTTCCTCATGATCTGGAGCAGTATATTCCAGCAGCCAAAAAGCGCGTCGAGTGCTATGCCAGGGCGGCGCCTTATCTCGATCCGCCTGCCGAGCGCCATGAAGTGCCATTCGAGAATTTTCGGATGGCGGCTTATCTCCGGGTGCCGCTGGGAATCAAACGGCCGCCGGTCGTGGTGATCATCTCCGGGCTCGAATCGACCAAGGAAGAAGCGCGGACGATGGAGGACGGGCTCTTGCGCCGCGCCCTGGCGACTTTCACTTTCGACGGTCCCGGGCAGGGCGAGAGCTGGTTTCAGGGCGGCATGATCGTCGAATTTGAGCGCGCGACTTCGGCCGTGATCGACTACCTGGAAAAAATATCTCAAGTCGACGCGAATCGGCTCGGCGTTTTTGGGCCGAGCCTGGGTGGATATCTCGCGCCCCGCTCGGCGGCGTGCGATGACAGGATCAAAGCCTGCACCTTCGCGGGAGGGATGTACGATCGCTCGCGGGTGAGGGATCGTTTGGACGATCCTTTCGAATTCGCCCGCATATCACACATCTGGAAGGTCTACGACAAACAGAAGCTGGTCGAGCTACACAGCCGCTGCACACTCGAAGGGTTAGCGCCGAAAATCCGTTGCCCGCTTTTAGTTGTTCACGGCACCAAGGACTTCGTGCCGGTGGAGCAGGCGAAAAGAACCTACGACGAGGCCTCGGGCCCGAAGGAGTGGGTCTTACTCGAAGGCGGCAATCACGTCTGCAACAACATGCCGTTTCGCTACCGTCCGCTGATCGGTGATTTCCTGGCCAGGCACTTGGGGGCGCGGCCGGTGTAAGACAGCCCGGCGGGCGCGCAGCCGCTTCATCCTTGCGAAGCTGATTCAATCATCGTGAGCATCACTGTAGATTTTAATCTCTCCGGCTCAAAGTCTGTCATTCCCGAATGGTCATCACGCAGCGGTGGAAAATTTCTCTATGAGCGACCGGACCAAAATTCTTTTGTCTTGGAGCAGCGGCAAAGACAGCGTGTGGTCGTTGCGCGTCTTGAGGCAACGGCAAGAGTTCGACGTCGGGGGAAATTCACAAAGTGTAAAAAGGCGGGATAGCCGGGTCACAAGTGGTAGTTTTCTTGTGACCCGGACTCACATTTCGCCAGCACGGACATCACGGGTATCTGTTCGGCATAGCGCGATCTGTCACTTTGAACCCGTAAATCCGAAGTCGCGCCTATGGCTAAGGAGTGCCACGTCTCACTTAAGGATGTAGGACATAGTCGCGTCAGCGGAAGCCGTTGGACTTCCAGAGCAGTCTGAGTTTGCCTGAAACAGATCACCTAGAAAGGTAAAAGGACTCGAGCTCAAAGCGGTATACTGGATTCCTCTCCTTATCCCCATGTGGACAGTCGCGAGAAGAGTTTCTTCGTTATCAAGACTGATATTCGCAAGGCATAGAGTCTGGCCCTGAGGAGTCTGCGAACTGAATTTGCTGATGTCGAAACTAGCTGGATCGACCTGTTCTCCAGCTATGTAAGTGAAGACTGCGTTGCCCGGATTATCGTTGGGGTTGGTATCAAAACTCGGATCGAGCGTGATCTTGAGATCGAAGGATTGGCCACCGGCACAAGTATTTACTACCAAAATGTTATCTGAAAACTGTCCGAAGGGAGTAGTCGATGTGACCTTGCCGGCATTTTTCCCGGACTTAACAACCACGACTTGCGTAGAGGTAACATTACTCACCAGTTCTTGGTCTGTGAGGAAGTTGTAAAGCTTCAAACAGTCATCAGGGTGGACTAACTTGATTCGCACCTGAATTTTTACGCTGGTATTTAATTGCGCGCCAGCGCTGAATTGCAAATTAGCCACCAATTCCGAGCCGTCTGCAGTCGGGCAAGGATTGGCAAGCGTGCAATTGGTAGTGATCGTGACTATCGATGTACCGAGATTCCCCGGACCAGTGATTCCAGAATAGATCGCCGGTGCGGCTGAGACCAATAGATTCAGCCCGTCGCTCCCCGGCTGGTCAATGTTTACACTCAGGGGCTTCGAATAATCGCTGTCAGAACCGGGCAGAGCGCTCCTATTTTCAATCTCTACGCCGAGGTTAAAAGTGCCGAAAAAAACAGGCCCCGTAGGGAAGCTAAAGGCAGTCAATTCATATTGGACTTTGATGCTCGCAGAGTCCGAAAGGTCGCCCTGTGCCAGTCCTGATCCGCCTTCTGTCAGCGACACTATGTTCGGAGAAACTTCATTGATGCTTACCTTTAGGTGATCCTTTGCAGCCCAAACTTCACCGATCCCGATCGCAAGCAAAAACGCCACTGTACTGACCATGGAAAATACTCTACTTACGCGCATATTCATTTATCGTTTCCTCCCTTTTGTTAGACAAAAATGCAAAAAAAAACCGGCAACTATTGTTGCCGGTTTCACCACTTGCTCCCTGACACCCCCATGGTGACCACATTGGGTGAGTCAGTTCATCGCATCAACGTTGAACCGGCCCAACGCAGGATTTGTGCCAGAAAGAAAATAAGGGTGATCGCATGGTGTAATCTGGTGGGCGACTCCCTGGTTTGTCACAGTTTGGTGCGAAGAAGGAATATTATGCGAATCGAAACTCTGTCAACTCTGTCACGGGTTATGGCATAGATGTCAGGTGGAATCCGAAATAAGAAGGAGCGGGCACAAAAGACCCCGGTAACGTTTAAACTGGATTCACAAACATTTCAAATTAAAGGCGAGGCTTTTTATCTTCGTGATGTGAAATGTGCGACGTGGAATATAGGCTTTGATCCATCGTCGGCCTTTAAGGCGTGAACGTGTGAAAAATTTCTCTATGAGCGACCGGACCAAAATTCTTTTATCTTGGAGCAGCGGCAAAGACAGCTCGTGGTCGTTGCACGTCTTGAGGCAACAGCAACAAATCGAAGTCGTGGGGCTGATGACCACCGTGAACGAAGTTTACCGGCGGGTGGCGATGCACGCGGTGAGGGTCGAACTGCTGGAAGCGCAAGCGATAGCCGTCGGGGTTTCGCTCTGGAAAATCCCAATTCCGAGTCCGTGCAGCAACGAGGAGTATGAAGCGGCGATGCGAACGGCCATCGAAAGAGCGAAAGCCGAAGGGATAAGCGGCATCGCCTTTGGCGATCTATTCCTCGAAGACATTCGCCGCTACCGCGAGGATTTCTTGAGAGGAACGGGGATATCCCCGATGTTTCCGATCTGGGGCGCGCCTACGGCACAACTGGCGCGCGAAATGATTGGCGCCGGCCTGCGCGCCCGCCTCACGTGCGTTGATCCGAAGCAGCTCCCTGGGTCATTCGTGGGCAGAGAGTTTGACGCGAAGTTTCTTGCCGAGCTTCCTGCGGGCGTCGATCCCTGCGGCGAACGCGGCGAGTTTCATACCTTCGCGTACGACGGCCCGATGCTTCGCCAGGCGGTGCCGGTCCGGCTTGGCGAAATCATCGAACGGGATGGGTTTGTTTTTGCCGACCTGAGCTAGTTACGTGACAGCTGGGGAAAGCGCTCTGGCCTTTTTGAAATTCCAAAGATTCTCTGGCAACCTCGATGAGCGCTTGCTAGAATCCGCGCCACTATGACAACCGACCGGCTCTCGGGGACCGTGCTTGCTCTCTTCGCCGTTGTAGTGATTTGGGAGAGCCGCGTTCTTCCGCTCGGAACATTTCGGCAGCCTGGGCCGGCTTTTGTTCCTATCCTGCTTGCTCTGCTGCTTTTGACCTTCGGGATTTTCGTCGTAATCACGGGCGGCCGCGCTCCGTTATTTTCGTCGGTTCCCTGGACGGAATGGCGCCATGCCGTAGCGATTTTGACAGCATCTGTCTTTTCGGTTTTCGCCATCGAGCGTCTTGGCTACCGCCTCACCGTGCTGATCGTGCTGGGCTTTCTGGTCAAAGTCGTGGAGAAGCAGGGTTGGGTACTGTCTTTAGCTTTTGCCTTGAGCTTGTCGCTTGGTTCCTTCTTTCTTTTCTACACCATCCTGCGAGTGCCGTTGCCGGAAGGACCGTTGGGATTCTGAAAAGATATAAGAGCGTCGGAAACCTATGACTGAAACACTGCACAATCTCTACGTCGGGTTTTCAGTCGCTCTTGCGCCGAACGTCCTGCTCTACGCGTTTGTCGGCTGCGTTATCGGAACGCTTGTTGGCGTCCTGCCGGGCGTGGGTCCGCTTGCCGGCATCAGTATGCTCCTGCCTGCCTCGTTCGGTCTCGATGCGACTTCCGCCATCGTTCTCCTGGCGGGAATCTATTACGGGGCGATGTATGGAGGTTCCACGACTTCGATTCTGATGCGCATCCCAGGTGAGGCAGCCTCCGTCATGACCTGCATTGATGGTTACGAGATGACGCGCAAAGGCCGCGCCGGGCCCGCCCTGGCGATTGCGGCCGTGGGTTCTTATATCGCCGGGACTATCAGTGTTGTTGGTCTCATGCTTCTGGCGCCGCCTTTGGCAAGCTTTGCTCTCCGGTTTGGACCGCCTGAATATTTCGCTCTTCTGCTTCTCGGTCTCCTGGTGCTCGCCTACATGAGCGGCGGCTCCATGCTCAAGTCTCTGGCCATGGCAACCTTGGGGTTGCTGCTCGGTATGATCGGCATCGATCCCATGACGGGGTTCTTTCGCTTTAGTTACGGGCTGGTCGAATTGGGCGACGGCATCGGCGTCGTTCCCGTGGCCGTGGGACTGTTTGGCCTCTCGGAAATTTTACTGACCGCAGGGCAGCCGACCCCGCCCGAGGTCAGAAAGCCCCGGCTGAAAGAGCTTCTTCCCTCGCGCGAGGAGTGGCGCGATTCGCTCTGGCCGATCGGTCGAGGGACGGTCCTTGGTTTTTTGATTGGCATCATTCCCGGCTCCGCTCACATCATCTCGTCATTCGTCTCCTATGCGATGGAGCGCCGCCTTTCCAAACATCCCGAGCGCTTCGGCCACGGCGCCATCGAGGGAGTTGCCGGTCCGGAATCCGCCAATAACTCGGCGACCTCGGGAGCCTTTGTTCCCATGCTTGCGCTGGGTGTCCCGTCCGGACCGATCCCGGCTGTGATGATCGCGGCCATGATGGTGCATGGAATCTCGCCGGGTCCCCTGCTGATCACTCAGCAGCCGGAGCTCTTCTGGGGCTTCATCGCCAGCATGTACGTCGGGAATGTGGTGCTCTTGATTTTGAATCTTCCGCTCGTCGGGATTTTTGTCAACGTCTTGAGAGTTCCCTATCCGTTGCTTTATCCGGCGATTCTCATTTTTTGCGTTCTCGGGGTTTACGCGGTCAACGGGAGCGCGGTCGACGTGGGGATCATGACGGCCATGGGAGCGCTCGGTTACGTACTGCGCAAGTTTGACTTCGAGACCGCGCCGGTAGTATTGGGGCTCATATTGGCGCCGATGATGGAGATGAGCTTTCGCCAATCGCTCTCCATGTCGTCCGGCAACTATACCATCTTCGTTAACCGGCCGATTGCCTTGGTGATGTTGATGGTCGGGCTCGGGCTTCTCTTGTTGGGCATTGCGCCTTTTGTCATGAAGAAATTGGATTGGCGCGATAAGCTCGGGGTTACCGCCGGCCAAGAGAAGGAAAATATTTGATCGACTTATTCTCGGGAGGTGAAGAATGAAATGGATCTATCGCCTAGATGCTCTGCGCCGCTACCGAAGATTTTTTGTTCTTCCAGTGTTGCTCGTTTTATTTTTCGGATTTTCTGCTGAATCTATCGGACAAGAAAAATATCCGAACCACCCGATTACCATCGTGGCGCCGTTTCCTCCCGGCGGTGTGGCTGATCTTACGGCGCGACCCGTCGCCGCTGCCATGGAGAAGATCCTTAAGAATCCGGTCGTGGTGGTGAACAAGACCGGAGCAGCGGGCGCCGTGGGGATGTCTTTCGTCGCCAATAGCAAAGCCGACGGCTACACCCTGCTCATGGCTCTCTCCAGCATCTCCATCATTCCGGAAGCCGACAAGCTGTTCGACCGCAAGCCCGCCTACACGATGGACCAGCTTATTCCGATTGCGCTGATTTCCGCCGATCCCACGATTTTCGTGGTCAACGCGAGCCGCCCATGGAAAAGCGCGAAGGAGTTTGTCGAAGACGCCAAGAAGCATCCGGGTGAGTTCTCATACTCTTCCTCCGGCGTGTATGGGACACTGCACATGGCGATGGAGATGCTCTCTCATGCCGGCGGCATTAATCTGAAGCACGTTCCATATTCCGGCGGGGGGCCGGCTCTGACGGCGATACTCGGAGGCCACGTGGACACGCTTGCGTCCGGACCGGCCGTGGTGATCCCGCACATCAAGGCCGGCAAGCTGCGACCGCTGGCAGGATGGGGCGCAAAGAGGGTCGCTGCCCTTCCGGAGGTGCCGACATTCAAGGAATTGGGATATGACGTCGAATTCTACATCTGGGCCGGGCTCTTCGCACCGCGCGGCACGCCGGCTCCCGTGATGAAAACAATCCGCGAGAGTGTGAAACAGGCAGTGAACACTGCCGAATTTAAATCGGCGATGGAAAAAATCGAGACGCCGATTGCCTATCTCGACGCCCCCGAGTTCCAGAAATTCTGGGACAAGGATGCCAAAATGCTCGCTGACGCGATCAAGCGCGTCGGAAAGGTTGAGATCCCGGAAGCAAAATAAATTTCTAGTTTCAGGTCTCGAGTTTCGGTTCAACCCAAGACCCAAAGCTCGAAACTCGTAACCGCAAAAGCGCCGGAGGGCCCATGGAGACAAGCACATCTCAGAGGAAGAAGTGGCGGAGTCCGATATCAATGTTTGGCCTCCTGTTCTTCATTGTTGTTTTTCCCCTCGGAGCAGCAGAAAGAATCCACACGGCCTACTTTTCTCCCGCTCCTGGAGCCTCCTCGGTGATCTGGGTGGCCAAAGAGGCGCGGCTGTTCGAGAAAAATGGGCTCGACGTCGCGCCGGTTCTTATCCCCAGCAGCGTGCGCACGCTTCAGGCAATCTTGGCGGGCGAAAGCCCTATCGCCGAGAGCGCAGGACCGGCTTTCACCAGCGCGCGCCTTGCCGGTGGCGATGTCGTGGCGATCGCAGGGAGCGTAAACATTCTGACTTATTATTTTGTGACAGTCCCAGGTTTGAAGCGCCCTGAGGATCTAAAGGGAAAAATAGGCGCCAACCAGAGTCCAGGAACGATCGCTGATTTTGCTCTCCGCATCAGCTTGAGAAAGCTGGGCTTGGACCCGGCCAGGGACGTGAGTTTACGCTCGATCGGCGTCCTTTATGACCGAATTGCAGCGATGCAGAAAGGGATTGTCCAGTTCACGGTTCTCACGGAAGCCGAGAAACCGATCGTAGACAAGCTGGGTTTCCCGGTCTTACTCGACTTGATCTCGCTCCGAATTCCTTTTCCCCAACGCGGGATCTATACCACGGGAAAGCTCATCAAAGAGCAGCCGGAGACGGTGCGTCGGTATGTAAAAGCTTATGTGGAGGCGATTCATTATTTCAAAACCCGCAAAGAGGAGACCATCCAGATAATGCGCAAATATTCCCGAGTGGAAGATCGAGATGTGCTCGAGCACACCTGGTCCTGGTTCACTCAAAACATGCCCGAGACGCCCTACCCTCCGCTGCAAGGATACCAGACAGTCTTGCAGGAGATGGCCTTAACCAACCCAAAGGCAGCGGGCGTGAACGCGAAAGATCTCGTCGATGGCCGTTTCGTCAAGGAGCTGGAAGATGCCGGTTTCATTGCCGGCCTTTACAAAAAATGAATGGCTTCATCCAAAGGGAATTTCTTGCCGCCGAACTGCTGCATGTTTTTTAAGTTCCTGGCAGCCGCCAGAGCGAATGTGCCTTTGTTCGGGAAGCTTCCAATCAATGTCAGAGAAGGATCACTTGCCACCGCCAGTAAACCGGGGTCGGCACCGGTGGATGTCATCACCGCATGTCCGCGGATCACAGCGCTTCTTTTTTTCTGATTCCCTCCGCTAACCCACCTTTTATTAGGTGTGCCCAACATTGAGCCCTGGCAATGACCATTGTTTGACGGACGTCGGCTCGAGCATTGGCTTGCCGAGCGCGGGAGACGTTATGAGATAAATCCCGGTGCCGGTGGCGACCCACATCAGTCTGCGGTCCCACTCGACGAACACGTTGTCGGTGTCGCGCGGATAGCTCAGGTAATCATCGAGACTGCCTGGCTGCGGCGGAATGAAATAACCCACGTTGTGCGGTTGGGCCGGGTTCCTGATGTCGAATAATTGCACTCCGGCATTGAAGAACGAATACGCGGTGAAATTAGGATCCGGCCTGCCGGGCGCTTTCATGTGCGGCGGGTTGTGGGAGCCGAAACGCCCGCGCTTGTCGCAGAAAGTACGGTACGGCGCATCGGCCGGCGGCACCGGCACCGGCAGCTGCGCGATCGACTTCGGCTTGGTCGGATCTTTGACATCGACCACCCAGAGCGGTTGATACGGCTCGTTGCAGTCGGGATTGAGCGCTTCCGGATTCGTGATCACAAAACCGCGATTGAGGCGCGCGATGTCGATGGTGTGAAACGGAATCGCTCCCGGTTTCATTTTCGGATAGAGGCGACCGATGAGCTTCGGATTTTTAATGTCCGAGAGATCGTGGATCATCATTCCAAAAGCGCTGTAGGCGCTGTAGCCGTATCTGCCGCCGTCCTCGACCTTTTGCGGCACGTACATGGGACCATGCAAGGTAGTGAAAGACTTTTTGTCACCGTACTCACGCCATTTTTTATACTCTTCCTCTTCGCCGTCGCGCTGGCCGGGTAACCACCAGTTGGCGATAAACTTCGGCTGCGTCGGATCTGACACGTCGATGACCTGGATGCCGTTCGCGTAATAACGCACCGAGCTTTCCATATGGGTGAAGCTGTTGTCGGGCGCGGTATCGAGATACGCGTACTGACCGCCGTCGTAGTAATTGCGATGGGTGCCCGAGCCGGTCTGGATCTCGCGCTTGGGATCGCCCTGATCGCAGCTCCACTCCGAAAGAGGCGCGATCTTTGCGGGATCGCTGGTGTCGTAGAAGCGCACGCCGCGGAGCCCTTTCTGGTTAATGTTCTGCTTGATCAACTCCGGGTTATCGTATTTGCCGTTGGGCCATTGGGGCGTCGAGAAAGTGCCCGCGACCCCGGCGCCGGTCATCAGGATCCATTTGCCGAGCTTGGCGTTGTAGGCGACCTGCAGCTGATTGCCGACGTAGCCTCCTTTGTTGAGCATCTTTGGCTTCAGCGGTTCGGTGACCTCGATCACGTCCCCTTGTTGAAATAGGAAGCGGCGCGTGCCGATCGCCATCATCTGCATCTTGCCGCCGCGCTGTTCGCCCGGTCCGAAGTGCGCCAGCACGTCGGTATTTTTGCGATACATGTTGCGATCCAGGTAGGTCATGCTGGTTGGGCGCGGATGAGGATGGCGATTCGCCAGAGCCGTGCCGATCCATTCCGGACCCGCGACCACCAGGCCGCCCGCGGCAACGCCGAGCTTGAGGAAGTTACGCCTTGAGATTCCATTCGATTTGCCTTCAGACATTTGCCGCCTCCTTTATTTGCAATTGTGGTTGCGTGCGGTCAATAAGAATTCTCGCTCGCATGCCAGCCCAAGTTAGCTTGCGCGTAAAATAAGGCAGCTTGAATATAGCCGTCAAGTGAAAGCGACAAGGCTGAGGAGGAATCATGCCGCGCATCTATAAAACAAGGCGCGGCAGGGGATGAAAGCATTCCGTTACTCGGAGACGTCTATGAAATTTCCTTCTGGATCCGGAAGTTGATGCCGACCGTAGCGGCAGGTCTGGAGCAATCCGAGCACGACGTTGTAT
>WNGC01000166.1_pt1 | contig 34830 bp, 41 predicted proteins | sample 5400051 | NCBI WGS metagenome assembly WNGC01 (sample SAMN13153368, study PRJNA577476) | soil metagenome | isolation source: 20 cm soil or saprolite under grassland replicate 2 | place: USA:California | collected 2016-06-15
CGGCCCGCTGATCGGGGCCGGCGTGGCGGGGGCGCTGTGGAAGGCGGTCCTGCTCCCGCGGACCTAAAGCCCCTCGGCCGCGGTCGGCGCGAAGTAGCTGAGAATGATGTCGGCGCCCGCGCGCCGGATCGCGTACAACGTCTCCCACATGGCGCGCGTCTCGTCCAGCATGCCGCGCGCCGCCGCCGCCTTGATCATCGCGTATTCCCCGCTCACCTGATACGCCGCGAGCGGGGAGCCGAACTCCTGCTTGGCCCGTCGCACCAGGTCCAGGCAGGGCAGCGCGGGCTTCACCAGGATGATGTCCGCTCCCTCCTCGACGTCGAGGCGGATCTCCCGCATCGCCTCGTCCGCGTTGGTGCCCTGCATCTGGTAGGACTGGCGGTCGCCGAACTGCGGCGCGGAGCCGGCCGCCTCCCGGAACGGACCGTAGAAGGCCGAGGCCGTCTTCGCCGCGTACGACATGATGGGCACGCGCGACAGCTTGGCCGCGTCGAGCGCCTTGCGGATCCCCGCGACCCGCCCGTCCATCATGTCGCTCGGCGCCACCACGTCGACGCCGGCGCGGGCCTGGGTCACCGCGACCTTGCCGAGCAGGTACACCGACGCGTCGTTGTCCACGTCGCCGTCCTCGATGACGCCGCAATGCCCGTGGTCGGTGTAGTCGCACAGGCACACGTCCCCGATCACGAGCAGGTCCGGAACGGCGCGCTTCACCGCGCGCGCCGCCTGCTGCACGATGCCCTGCTCGTCGTACGCCTCGGAGCCCGTACCATCCTTGGTCGCCGGCAGCCCGAACAGTATGATCCCCCCGAGGCCGAGCCGGTGCGCGCGCTCCGCGTCTTTGACCAGCTCGTCCACGGACGTCTGATACGCGCCCGGCAGGAGGGCGACCTCCCGTCGCACGCCGCTGCCGTGGCACACGAACAGCGGCCACACGAGCTGGGAGGGGACGAGGTGCGTCTCCTGCACCAGGCGCCGCAGCGCCGCGGTGCGACGCAGCCGGCGCATCCGGCGGATCGGGAACTGGCTCATCGCGCGAGCAATCTCGACGCGCCTTGAGCCTTGAGCAAGTCCGCGACGGCGACGCCTACAGCGGCAGGCTCCCTCGCGTCCATCTCGGCAGATGCCGTGATCTGCACGGAGCCATCGAGGGCCGTGACCCTCCCGAACAACCGAGCCCCGAGCCCCGAATCCCCCATCCCGACCCAGGCCGCCACCGGCGCCTGGCACCCGCCCTCCAGCGCCGCGAGCAGGCTCCGCTCCGCGGCCACGTGGCGCGCGCTCTCCCCGTCCTCGAGCGGCGCGAGCGCGGCTCGCGTTCGACGGTCGTCGCTGCGCACCTCGAGGCCGAGGGCGCCCTGGCCCGGCGCGGGCATCACGACCAGCGGCTCGAGCCGCGCGGCGATGCGACCGCCCAGCTCGAGTCGCTCGAGGCCCGCCGCCGCGAGCAGCGCCGCGGCGAGCCCGTCGCGGCCCTCCGTCACCTTCTGGACGCGCGTCGGCACGTTGCCGCGCAGCGCGACGACCTCGAGGTCGGGTCGGAGGTAGTGAACCTGCGCCACGCGCCGCAGGCTCGACGTCCCGATCTTCGCGCCGCCCGGCAGCGCGGCGATCGATGCGACGTCCGCCTCGCGGGTCACGAGCGCTTCGGCCGGGTCCGCGCGCGCGGGGACGGCGGCGAGCGCCAGACCCTCGGGGAGTCGCGTCGGCAGGTCCTTGAGCGAATGGACCGCGACGTCGATGCGCCCGGCGAGCAGCTCGTCCTCGATCTCCTTGGTGAAGAACCCTTTGCCTTCCAGCTCGTGCAGTGGGCGGTCGACTTCCGCATCGCCCCGCGTCGTGATGACGATGAGCTCGGCGTGCATGCCGTGGCGCACGAGGGCCGCCTGCACCCACTCGGCCTGCCACAGCGCGAGTCTGCTGCCTCGCGTGCCGAGCTTGAGAACGGCACTCACTCGTCCCTCTTCCCCCCTCCCCCTTGCCCGTAGTAACGGACCAGCGCCGCCACCAGGCCCCCGACCGTATAGTCCTCCGCCTCGATCGCGACGGGGAGACCCAGCTCCCGGGCGCTCGCGGCCGTCACGGGACCGATCACCGCGGCGGTGAACCGGCCCGACGTCGCGGCCGCCCGCCCCACCAGATCGACGAAGCCCCGAACGGTCGAGGATGACGTGAGCGTCACGACGTCGATGGTGCCGCCGACGAGCTGCGCCGCGAGGGCGCTCCCGTCCCCCGCCGCCTGCATGGTCTCGTAGACCGGAATCACGTCGACCACGGCACCGCGCGCGCGCAGTCCCTCGGGCAGGGCGTCACGGGCCTCGCGCGCCCGTGGGACGAGGAAACGCTTGCTGTGCACCGGGCCGCGCGCGACGACGGCTGCCACGACCGCCTCCGCGACGTACTTGGGCGGCACGAGATCCGGCGTGACGCCGTATCGCGCCAACGCCTGCGCCGTCGCCGGTCCGATGGCCGCCACGGCCATGCGCGCCAGGTCGCCCGCGGCGAGCCCCCACTCGGGCAGCCGATCGCACACGACGTGGACGGTGTTCTGGCTGGTGAACACGATCCAGTCGTATGCCGCCGGGCCGGTGAGGGCGGTGCGCAACGCGGTGAGATCGGCGAGCGGCACGATGCGGATGGTCGGCACGGCCAGCACCTCGGCGCCGAGCGCCTCGAGCGCCCGCGCCAGCTCGCCCGCCTGCTCGCGCGCGCGCGTCACGACGATGCGCCGTCCCGCAAGGGGGTGGCGACCAGGCTGCAATGCCATGTGTGGTTGCAATCTCTCGGGACCCAAAACCATTATCAAGCAATGCTCCGGGCCCTGCGCTCCGCGCTCGTGCGGTTCACCGTGCGGCGAGCCGCCGCCAGCCAGCGCGACGCGCCCAGACGCGCCGACTGGTGGCTGCGCGTGGGCTGTGCCCTGAGCCCCGCGTTCGGGGAGTGCTACCCGGCGCTGGTCCGGCTGCGGCGCGCCATCGAGGATCGGTGGGGCGCGGTGGCCGCCGCGCAGGACGCCGCCGAGCGCTTCTCCGAGAATTCCGACGCCTGGATGCTCCTGGGCGAGGCGTTCCAGATGGTGTACCGCCAGCACGATGCCCTGGTCGCCTATGAGCAGGTGCTCACGCTCGAAGAGCGCCCCGACGCCGCCCTCGCGGCCGGCGATCTGTACGCGCGAGCCGGACGGCACGCCGAGGCATCCGCGCGGTTCGCCCGGGCCTACGCGGCCGGCGGTGGCGCCGACGCGCTGTGGCTCAACGCCCGGGCGCTGTTCCAGGCGGGGGACGTCAAAGCCGCGGACGAAGCCCTGCACCTGTGGGCGACCCAGGTCCCCGACGGGCTCGAGCGCCTGTCCGACGCCCGCGCCGAGTTGTTCGCCGACAAGCGCGATACTTAGGGCCTGGCGCTGCGCCGGTACAGCGACACGGCGTACGCCAGCAGGATCAGGGGCACGACGACGTAGGCCGCGACGAGGTACCCCGCGTTCTGCGGAATCCCCTCAGCCATGCGACGCGGCTTCGCGCCGCAAGGCGATGGCGTAGCGCTGCATCACGAAGCCCACGTACAAGACGAGAAACACGCCGAACGACATGAGCAAGGTGACCAGCATCTCCGGTGGTAGACCGGGCTTGCCGGGTCGCAGCACGATCGGCTGCGGGTGGAGCGTCGGGAACAGATACACGCTCAAGTGAATGAATCCGACCAGCACGACCGCGCAGATTCCCAGCACGGCGGCATACCGGGCGCGCAGACCCGCGTCGCTCACCGCGCCCCGCAGCACGTGATAGCTGATCAGCAGGAAGAACAGGAACAGCGTACTGGTGAGCCGGGCGTCCCAGGTCCACCACGTGCCCCAGATGGGCTTGCCCCAGATGGGTCCCGTCGTCAGCACGATGGCGGCGAACACCGTGCCGGCCTCCGCCGAGGCTTCCGCGAACCGGTCGAGCCGGGGGTCTTTCAGGAACAGAAAGAACACGCCGGCCAGCCCCACCAGGATCACCGCCAGCTCCGTCGTCACGGCGGCGGGCACGTGCAGGTAGAAGATCTTCTGCGCGGGACCCTGGAAGCGCTCGACCGGCGTGAACGCCAGCGCCCGGACGTACACACCGCCGAGCAGCAGCAACCCGGCCAGCACGACACGGCGACCCTTCTGCGCGAGACTCATTCGTCCATCGTGTGTGGAAACAGCAGCACCGCGACCGCCACGAACACCAGGTCGTACGCGGCGAGCAACTTAAGCCAGCCCGACACCTCGCTCAAGGGACGCCCGGCCAGGAGCCGCGCCGTGGCCTGCACGGCATAGGTCAGCGGCAACAGCAGAAACGGCAGCAGCAGCACCGGTAGCATCAGCTCCGCGAAGCGCGTCCGCACCACCATCGCGCTGAACAACGTCCCCACCGATACGAATCCCACGGTGGCGAGGGCGATCACCCCGACCAGGGGAAGCAGCACCGGGCCGACGGGCACGTTGAAGAACAGCACGAACAGCGGCAGGCCGACGGCCTCCACCACGCCGACGAATCCCAGATTGGCGAGCAGCTTGCCCAGGTAGAGGCTGCGGCGTGACACCGGGGACACGAGCAACCCCTCGAGCGCCCCGTTCTCGAGCTCGAGCTGAAACGCCCGATTGAGCGCCAGCATGGCGGCGAACGTGAAGGTGACCCAGAGAATGCTGGGCGCGAGATCGATCGTGGCGACGGCCGTCGGATCGCGCCCGAAATTGAACACCGTCAGGACGAGCGCCGTGAATACCACCGCCGAGAGCAGCGCCGTGCGCGTCCGGAACTCGAGGATCAGGTCCTTGCGGGCGAGCGTCCACGCCTGGCCCAGCAGATCACGCATCGGTCACGGCCCGCCGGTACGCCGCGGCGATCTCGTCAGCGCCCCGTTCCCCGCGGGCCGCCAGCTGCACGAACCGCCCCTGCCGCTGGAACGCGACGTCCGTGGCGAGCTCGACACCCTCGTCCACGTTGTGCGTCGCGAGCACCAGCACGCGCCCCGCGCCGCGCAGCTCCCCCAGCAGGTTCCTCAGCTCGGCCGCAGCCGCGAGATCGAGCCCGGTGAACGGCTCGTCCAAGAGCAGCACTCGCGGATCGTGCACCAGCGCCTTGGCGATCGCCGCCCGCTGCGTCAGGCCGCGCGACAAGGACCACACGGGCTGCCCGGCCCGATCCGAGAGCCCGAGCCGCTCGAGCAGGGCCGTTGCGCGCGCGCCACGCTCGGCCGACGGCACGCCGTACAGCGCGGCCCAAAACACCAGATTCTCCAGCACGCTCAAGTGGCCGTACAAATGGGACTGGTGACCGATCCAGCCGACGGCGCGCCGCCCCCCGGCGACACTGGCCCGTCCCTGCTGCGGCCGAATCAGCCCCGCGAGCACCTTGAGGAGCGTCGTCTTGCCCGCGCCATTGGGCCCGAAGATTGCGAGCGTCTGTCCGGGTGCGAGCGTGAACGACACACCGTCGAGCGCCACCACCCGCCCGTACGTGTGCCGCAGGCCCTCAGCCGAGAGCATCGATGCGCGCGGCGAGATCTTCCATGTCGAACGGCTTCACCAGGTAGCCCGAATGGCCCAGGTCGAGCACGTTGATCAGCGGCTCCATGCTGACGTACGACGTGGTGACGATCACGGGGAGCGAGGGCCGGGATTGGCGAATCTCTTGCAGCAGCGTCACGCCGTCGGTATCGGGGAGGCGCAGATCGAGCACCAGCACCTCGGGCCGGAAGTCCTCCAACTGGCGGCGGGCCTCGCTGCCGCTCGCGGCGAACGCTACGTCATAACGGGTGGAGAAGAACCGCTGGTAGGTACGGCGCAGCGCCGATTCATCCTCGACGAACAACACCCGGCGCGGCGCACCGGGGGAAGGGCGGAGGGGGGCGGAAGCCATAGGTCGGCCAATATATGCGACCCCCCCCGGCCGTCTACGGTCCGCTCAGCCTGCGCCGCTCTCCAGCTCGAACAGGTCGTCGAGCTTGGTCAAGACCAGCAGGAAGCGCAGCTCCTCGTTGGCACCGCGCAGACACACCGTCAGCCGGCGCTCCGCCGCCTTCCGCTGAATGAGCATCAACGCCCCCAGCCCGGCACTGTCGATCTGACGGGTGCCCGCGAGATCGATCACCAGGCGTCCGGCCCCCTCCCCGAGCTGCTCCAGCAGCTCCGTAGCCGCCCGACGGAAGGCGGTGCGCGAGTCGAGCCCCAGCTCTTCGGGAGCTGCCAGAACCTTCTCGCTCGGGTGCGTCGACATCGGCATCAAGTCCTCCACAGTCGGCTCCAAGTAGATCGCCAACCGGTGGGGTACGCGACTCCAGTGCCAATACAGCTAACCTGCGGGCGGTCAACCGCTTGTCAGAGCCGGCGTCGGCAGACGCACCCGCTGCACTACCGCAGACGGAATGCCGCCGCGCAGTTTGCAAGGGCCGTCTTGACCATCAATCACGTCGGGGGCATACCTTAACCCCTCCACTCCACCACTGCAGTGGGACGAGCACCACAGCTGCCCGCATTCCCAGGAGGCACCGGCATATGTCAGCCACACCCAAAGCGAAGGAGCTAACCGAGGTCAGCGAGGCCCAGATCGCCGTGCACTGGAAGGAAGAGGAGTACTATCAACCTTCCGAGCAGTTCAAAGCACAGGCGAACATGCGGGACCCGCGCATCTTCGAGAAGTTCGGCCTCGACCGGTTTCCCGATTGCTTCAAGACCTATGCCGACATGCTGACCTGGTTCGAGCCATATCACACCGTGCTCGACACCAGCGACGCGCCATTCTGGAAATGGTTCGTGGGCGGCAAGATCAACGCATCCTACAATTGCGTGGACCGGCACCTGGAGAAGCACGGCGGCAAGGCGGCGTTCATTTTCGTCCCCGAACCGGAAGCCGAGCAGGACGTGACCCTCACCTATCGGGACCTGTACGAGCGGGTCAATGAGATGGCCGCGCTGCTCCGGGGCCTGGGACTCAAGGCGGGCGACCGCGTCACCCTGCACATGCCCATGGTCCCCGAGCTGCCGATCACCATGCTGGCGTGCGCACGCCTGGGCGTGATCCACTCGCAAGTGTTCGGCGGGTTCAGTGGCCAGGCGTGCGGCTCGCGCATCGAGGATTCCGGCAGCCGCATGCTGGTCACGATGGACGCATACTGGCGGAACGGCACCCTGATCGACCACAAGGTGAACGCCGACATCGCGGTGCGGGCGGCGAAGGAGCTGGGGCAGGACGTCGACAAGGTCCTGGTCTGGCAGCGCCATCCCGGCAAGTATTCCGCGAAGACGCCGATGGTCGCGGGTCGCGATGTGTTCGTGAACGACCTGCTCAAGGATTACAAAGGTAAGAAAGTCGATCCGGTGGGGCTCCCGGGCGACGCTCCTCTGTTCCTCATGTATTCGAGTGGCACCACCGGCAAGCCCAAAGGGGCCCAGCACGGCATTGCGGGGTATCTGGCGTACGTGACCGCCACGTCCAAGTGGGTGCTCGACATTCACCCCGACGACGTGTACTGGTGCATGGCCGACATCGGCTGGATCACGGGCCACTCCTACATCGTGTACGGTCCGCTGGCGATCGCCGCGACGGGCGTGCTGTACGAGGGCGTGCCGACGTATCCCGACGCCGGCCGGCCCTGGCGCATCGCCGAGCGGCTGGGGGTGAACATTTTCCATACCGCGCCGACGGCGATTCGCATGCTGCGCAAGCTCGGTCCCCAGGAGCCGCGCAAGTACAAGTACCGGTTCAAGTCGATGACCACCGTCGGCGAGCCGATCGAGCCGGAGGCGTGGCGCTGGTATTACGACGAGGTGGGCAAACGGGAGGCGGTCATCACCGACACCTGGTGGATGACGGAGACCGGCGGGTTTCTGGGCACCACCATGCCGGCGATTCACCCCATGAAGCCCGGCAGCTGCGGCCCGGCCGCGCCGGGGATCCATCCCGTCATTTACGACGAAACCGGGGCGGAAGTGTCCAAGGGGTCCGGCACGGCGGGCAACATGTGCATCCGCAATCCGTGGCCGGGCATCATGCAGACGATCTGGGGCGACCGCGAGCGCTACGTCAAGACGTATTTCGCCAAGTACAACAAGAATCCCAAGAGCAAGGACTGGCGCGACTGGCCGTTCCTGTGCGGCGACGGGGCGGTGCAGGCGGCCGACGGTTACTACCGCATCCTCGGCCGCATCGACGACGTCATCAACGTCGCCGGCCACCGCCTCGGCACCAAAGAGATCGAGTCCGCCTGTCTCACGGTCCCGGAGGTCGCCGAGGCCGCCGTCGTCCCGGTCCAGGACGAGGTCAAGGGACGTGTGCCCGAAGTGTACGTGGCGCTCAAGCCGGGCGTGCCGCCCAGTCAGGCGGTGATCGATCGCGTGATCAAGGCGAACGAAGAAGTGATCGGCAAGATCGCGCGGCCCAAGCACGTGTACATCGTGCCGGACATGCCCAAGACCCGCTCCGGCAAGATCATGCGCCGCGTGCTGGCGGCGATCTCCAACCGCCGGGACGTGGGTGACGTGACGACGCTCGCGAACCCGGACGTGGTCGAGCAGATCCGCGTGATGGTGCAGGGTAAGGACGTGACGAAGACCCAGGACGCGCTGCCGGAAGACATCGCGAAGTTTGGACAGGTAGAATAGGACGGGGGAGGCTAGAGGAGGTTGGGGAGGTTAGGGGAGGTTGTTATGTCAACGGCACAACCTTCCCCGTCCTCCCCCAACCTCCCGAACCTCCCCAACCTTCTTGGGATTCAGAGCTCGACTTGAGCTCCCACCTCGAACACCTGGTCCGCCGGAATCTTGAAGAACGCCGTGGCCCGCAACGCGTTGCGCGACATGAACGCGAACACCTGCTCGCGCCAGTGCGGCATGCCGGGCCGGTCGGAGGCGACGAGGGTCTCGCGCCCGAGGAAGAACGTCGTTCCCGCGATGGGGATATCGAGCGACTTCACCTGGCACGCCGCGAGGACGTCCTCGATGTCCGGGTCGTCCATGAACCCGTAGCTGGCGACCACGCGGTAAAACCCCTTCCCGATCGCCTTCACCGTCACGCGCTCCCGGGTCGAGACGTGGGGCACGTCCTGCGTCACCATCGTCAGGAACACGATCCGCTCGTGCAGCACCTTGTTGTGCGTCAGGTTGTGCACCAGTGCCGGGGGCGTGCCGTCGGTGGTGCCGTACAGGAACACCGCCGTCCCCGGGACGCGCAGCGGCGGCTCGGCGGCGAGATCCGCCAGCAGCATCTTGAGCGCGACGGTCTTCTCCTCCATGCGCTTCCCGAGGATCTCGCGCCCGCGTTGCCACGTCGTCATCAGCAGGAAGATGACGGCAGCGATCGCCAAGGGGACCCAGCCGCCGGAGCGGATCTTCAGCATGTTCGCAGCGAAGAACGGCACATCCACACACAAGAACAGTCCGGCTACGACCGCGGCGCGCGCGAAGCTCCAGCGCCACACCTCACGGCTCATCACGTAAAACATCAGCGTCGTGATGAGCATCAGCGTGGAGAGGGCCACCCCATACGCGCCGGCGATGTTGCTGGACGTGGGCTGCTGGGTGTCGGCCGCGTGGAACCCGACCACCAGGACGCAGGTGAGCAGCATGAGCCCCCAGTTGACGAGGGGGACGTAGATCTGACCGATCTCGCGCGACGAGGTGTGGTCGATCTGGAGCCGCGGGCTGTAGCCCAGCTGCACCGCCTGGCGGGTGAGGGAGAACGCCCCCGAGATCACCGCCTGCGAAGCAATGATGGTCGCCGCGGTCGCCAGCACGATCAGCGGGTACAGGGCCCAGCTCGGCGCGAGATGATAGAACGGGTTCGCCGCGGCGGCCGGGTCGTGGAGCAACAGCGCCCCCTGCCCGAAGTAGTTGAGCAGCAGGCACGGGAGCGCGACGCCGAACCACGCCATTTGAATGGCGCGATGGCCGAAGTGACCGAGGTCGGCGTACAGCGCCTCACCGCCGGTGACCACGAGAAACACGGCGCCCAAGACCACGAATCCGCGGCCGACATCTGCGGCGAAAAAGCGCACCGCGTGGAGCGGCGAGACGGCCGCCAGCACGCCGGGCTGCTGAATGATCTGGCTCAGACCGAGCATGCCGATCGTCGCGAACCAGACGAGCATGACGGGACCGAACACCGCCCCGATCCGGGCGGTCCCGCGACTCTGCACCAGGAATAAACCGATCAGGATCACGAGCGTCAGGGGGATCACCCACGAGGCCAGCGCCGGCGTCGCGATCTCGAGTCCCTCGACGGCGGAGAGCACCGAGATCGCGGGCGTGAGACCACCGTCCGCGTACAGAAGCGCCGACCCGAAGATCCCCAGGACGATCATGACGCGGCGGGGCGACAGACCCCGGGTCACGCGGCTGCCGTTGACGAGCGCCATCAGGGCGAGCACACCTCCTTCGCCCTTGTTGTCCGCCCGGATGATGACGATGTGGTACTTGATCGTGACGACGATCAGCAGGGACCAGAACACGAGGGAGAGTACGCCGAGCACGTTGCCCGGTGTGACGGGGATGCCGTGCGGCCCGGAGAACGAATAGCGGATCGCATACAGCGGGCTCGTCCCGATGTCGCCGTACACGACGCCCAGCGCGGCGAGCGCGAGCGTGACGAGGTAGCCGCCGCGCCGGGCGGCCCGAGGCTGCGACGAGGGCGTCACGGCGCCGTCGCTGGAGCGCGGCGCAGGTCCGCGAGGGACAAGAGCCAGGTGGCGGTCATGATCACCGCCGACGCGACGCACCACCGACAGATCGCGTGCAGCACGAACAGCTCGATCGCCGTGAGGTAGAGCGTGAACCCGAACCCCACCGTGGCGAATGCCGCGAGCAGCAGGCTCACGCGCCGGTCCGACGCCAACCCGGGTTGCAGGCCCGCGAGCCCGAGGCCCAGCAGGGTCGCGTACCCCGCCACGCCGTACACCGCGACGGGGAGGCCCAGCAGCTCCGCGTAGCGGCTGGTCTGGACGTATTCGCAGCTGCCGGTCCCGCACTGGAGCTCCCCCAGCACGCCGATCTTGTACAGCCACAGATACGTCGCGACCAGGAGCCCCACGAGCGCGAGGAGCACGATCGCCTGACGGCGAATCACTTGTGCTTCTTGGTCAGACTGTCGACGAGTGCCTTGAAGTCGTCCGAGGCGGAGCGTCCCTGGTACGGGCGCCCGTTCACGTAGAAGCTCGGCGTGCCTTTCACGCCGCGGGCTTCACCCTCCTGTACGCTCGCCTGAATGCGCCCGGCGTAGCGCTGGCCGTCCATGCAGGGGTCGTACTTGTCGAGGTCGACGCCGATGGCCCGCGCGAAATCGCGGAACGGGCCGCGCGGGTTCTTCCCCGTCTGGGCCCACTGGTGATTGGTGAACAGCTGGTCGTGCATCTCCCAGAACTTGCCCTGCTCCCCCGCGCACTGGGCCGCCAGCGCGGCGTAGCGGGAGTACGTGTGCGTGGGGAGGGGAAAGTCGCGATAGCGCCACCGCACCCTGCCCGTGGCGATCAGCTGCTCGCGGACCACCGGCATCTGCACCGTCGCGAACGACGCGCAGAACGGGCACTCGAAGTCCGAGTACTCCGTGATTTCGATCGGAGCCGAGTCCGACCCCAGCGTGTAGCCCCGGAATCCGTCCACCGCCGCGACCGGCACGGGCCCGCTCGGCGCCGGCGCCGGTGCACGCTGCTGCGAGGCGTACCACAAGACCCCCCCACCGATCACCGCCACCCCCACGAGCAACAGGTAGAACCCCTTCATTCTCCTGGAACCCTCCTCCATGGCTCGTCGTCCTCGTCCTCGTCGAATCCCGTGCGCGCCTCGCGCGCCTGCCGCTCCGCTTCGTCCACGATGCGGCGGCTCTCGGCCACTTCGGGCGTATCGTAGGTCAACCGGACTTCATAGTGGAACAGCTCGCTGCGTGTGTTCCCCAGCAGCTTCTGCAGCTCCGGGACCCGCTCCAGCAGTTGCCCTGACTTGTCGAGCGCGCGAATGCGCTCGGCGAGGGCCCGCAACATCGCCAGCAGACGCTCGGCCCGGTCCGGTCCGTACACTTCCTCGGAGTGATCGCTCATGTGCCTGCCTTCCGTGGCATGTCGGGTCCCCGCGTCCCGCCCCGCACGGCCTTCCCGTCCATGATAATACCATGCGCCGGGCCCGCACGTCCGCCCTTTGCGCCGCCTCACGCGCCCTATTACATTGCGGCGCCGATTGATCGGCGAGCTTAAGCGGCCCAGCCGTCCCGCGCCCCCCCGTTCCCGGTCCTGACTAGAGAGGAGCCTCGAGCAGCATGGCCAAGAAACGTGCGGAACCGCGCAGAATGTCCACCCCCACCCCCTTCGAGCAGGCCCGCGACGAATTGTTCTCCCACATCCTGCGATGCGGGGTCCTGGAAGCGAGCGCGGAGCACCAGAAAGAGTGGTTCGACGACACCATGCAGTATCTCGCCGATCGCTACGACGGCCTGGACGAGCCTCAGCTCACCGAGCTGCGCGTCTTGGGCGAGCGCTACTGCCGCCCCGTCGTGGGGCGCGGCGCGACGGTGGGCGCGAGCGTCTAGGTCGCGCCCCACTACCACCAGGGGGGAAACCGGCGGAACCGCCGGCCCAGCGACAGCCGTACACCACCGCCCAACCCCAGCTCCGCGTACCACCCCTGGCGGCGCCCCGGCGCCGCCTCCACACCCACCAGTGCCGTGAGGTAGCCGGCGCCGCGCGCTCCCGCCGCCCCGACGAAGGCGAGCCCCAGCCCTCCATAGGGCCCGGGGCCCACGCGCTCGCCGGGCCGGAGCAGCAGCTGCGCGTCGGCCGCGACGCGGACGCCGAGCGCGCCCTCGTAGTCGCCCGCGGCCAGCGTGAGTGCGAACCGCCCCTGCGCTCCGGGGCGCCGCGCCACGCCGAGCTCCGGTCCCCAGAAGGAGCGGTGCGCCATCACCAGCATCGCACCGACACCCGCTTCGGTCGCCGTGAGCGCCTGGGCGCGCGCCGGCGTCGCGGCGAGGGCCGCGCGGGCGCTCAGGACCGCGGCGCCGGCGAGCGCCCTAGCGAAGCGCGACGTCGTAGCTGATGCGGATGTCGGGGGCGAGCGAGGCGACCACCGAGCAATACTTCTCGAGCGAGAGATCGATGGCGCGGCGCGCCTTCGCTTCGTCCGCGCCTTCCCCCGTGACGGTGAACACGAAGTGTAGCGCGGTATAGCGGCGCGGCTGCTCCGCCCGGCGCGTGCCCTGCGCCAGCACCTCCAGCCCGCGCAGCACTACGCGTTGCTTCTGGAGAATCAGCACCACGTCCGATGCGGTGCAGCTGGCGGCGGCCGCCAGCAGCAGCTCCACCGGGGATGTGGCAACGGCGCTGTTGCCGTCGACGACGACCGGCGGGCGGCCGGGCGCCGCCGCTTCGAACTCGAGGGCTTCGCGCCAGCGCAGTGTGATCTCCGCGGTGTTCGCAGCCATGTCAGTTGCCCCGCCGCGTCGTGAGTCCGGCGTAGAACCGGTTGTGGCGGAATCCGCCCATGCCGTGGTACTCGAGCAGCCAGTTGAAGGTCGAGCGATAGTGCAGCTCGAAGCCCAAGACCACGTTGAGCCACACGTCCGGACAATCGGGATCGGCACCGCAGCGATCGTGCCCCACCAGGCTGAAGCCGCCGCCCGCGTACGGCGTCACCGCCTGTCCTTCGCCCGTGAACCGGTAGAGCCCTTCCAGGCTCCCCACGTAGCTGTTCACGCCGTTGAACACGCCGATCTCGCCCGACGGGCGGAGCCGGAAGCGACTGGTGAGGAGATTGCCGGCGTCGAGCGTGACGCCGAACACCAGCTGGGTATTCCCGGAGAGGTCGATCCCGCCACGCACCCCGAACCCGAGCAGTCCCAGCCGGGTGCCGTCGCCGGGCGAGCGCACCGGCGGCGGATGGAACTCCTGCGCCGCGAGCGCGACGGTGGCCACCGCCGGAAGCAGCAACGCCAGCCACACACTCCGCATCACGTCCCCCCTGTCAGCGTTGTGCGCTCACCCGGGCGGCTGCCCGGCCGTAGTCCCAGATCGCGTACAGACCCACCGCCGTGGTCGCCCACGCGATCGAGCGCACGTGCGGGGAGCCGACGATGCAGGCCACGAGCGTCAACAGCTGCAGCACCGTCACCGCCTTGCCGCCGGCGCGCGCGGGCAGCGTCATCGGGTGCCGCAGCAGCCACGCTCCGACGTACCCCAGCGTGGCCACGATGTCCCGGCCCAGCACGCCCGCGATCTCGAGGGGGTGCAGCAGGTCGGCGCGGGCGACGGTGACGAAGGCCACAGCCATGAAGACCTTGTCGGCGGTGGGGTCGAGCACGGCGCCGGCGCGCGACTCGCCGAGGCGGCGCGCCAGCATGCCGTCGAAGAAGTCGGACGCGGCGGCGACGGCCACGAGGCCCAGCTGCGCGGCGGGCCGGTGCACGAAGGGAAACGCGGCGGCCAGGGGGAGCCGCAGCGCGGTCAGCAGATCCGCCCACGTCACCCACGGTTTCACTTGCCCCTCCCTCCGGCGCCCCATAGCTTCGTCCGCGTGAACCTGAATCTGCTGAAGCAGGCGGCGATCTTCCAAGACCTGGACGACGGCGAGCTGGCCCGCGTGGCGGAAGTGTGCCGCGAGCAGAAGTTCGCCGTCGGCCAGCACGTCTTCAAGGAAGGCGAGCCCGGCAACCGCTTGTTCATCATTTCCGAGGGGGAGGTGCGCATCTCCCGCACCATCCCCGGCTCGGGCGAAGAAGCGCTCGCGATCCTGAAGGCCGGCGCTTGCTTCGGCGAGATGGCCATCTTCGACCGCTCGGAGCGCTCCACCGACGCGATCGCCAACACCACCTGCACGCTCATCACCATCGCGCGCTCCGACTTCGAGCTGCTGCTCGATTTCAACCGCGACATCGCGTACAAGGTGCTCTGGTCGGTGGTCCGGCTGTTGTGCGCGCGGCTGCGGGTGACGAACGATAATCTCCGCTCGTTTCTCGCGATGTCGATGTTCTAGCGCTCCGGGGGGGGAGCAATCCCCCGCGAGCGGGGTTCCATAACGGCGACCGGCACCTCCGGCCACTCCCGGCCGAGCCCTCTTACCCTCAGGCACCATGAAACGATACTGGCTGACGCTCACAGTCGTTACGGCCGCGGCGTGCTTCGACGTGTCGAGTCCCTTGCCGCCGATCCTCATCCTGAGCCCGATCCTCGACTCGATGTTCGTCGGCGACTCGCGCGCGCCGCGCGATGTGGCCTACTACAACAGCGACGGCCAACGCGCCAACCCCGGTCCGCTCATCTGGTCCATCGGTCCGACTTCGGTCGCGACGATCAACGCCACGACCGGCGTCATCCACGGGGTCGGCAAGGGCGTCGCGACCGTCAGCGCCTCCGGCGGACAGGCCACCGGCGTGGCCCTCGTCGCCGTGTCGCGGACGCTGGACCTGACCCTGCTCATGGACACGGTCGTGCTGATGCAGCAGGACACGCTCACGATTCCGTACGCCGTCCAGAAGAAGGACGCGCTCGCGCGCGACACCGTGTGGTTCGACGCCTCCACGAACCCGCGCGTGACGATCAACACGGCGGGGCGCGTGACCGCGGTGACCTCGGGCGGGGCGGTGCCCTACGTGGTGCATCTGACCACCGGCGCCGCGGACACGGTGTCGGACACCGGCGCCGTCGTCGTCCTGGCCCTGGCCGACACGAACGCGCCGGGATACTTCTTCCAGACGGTGTTCGGAACCGCGATCCGTCACCAAGGAGGGAAGGCGGTCGCGCTCAACTACCCCAGGCTCAACGGGAAGCTGGCATTCCAGCTGGTCGATTCGGCGCTCACCAGCGACAGCACGCTGCTCGACCAGATGGTGGTGACGTTGCCGGATTCGCTGCTCCGAGGGGATACGACTTTCGACATCGATTCGATCACTCCGCAAGAGGCCACAGCCTCCCAGGTGGGGACGCTCGACCCCTTCTGCAACCCGCGCCGGCCCTGGGCCTTCTGGCACAGCCAGCACAACGTCACGCCGCTGTTCAGGATCCTCGCCCTGTCAGGCACCGACGACTCGGTGGCCGGCAGCATCACGATCACCCAATTCGCGCCCGTGGCCGGTGGCGCCGTGATCAGCGGCCGCTACTTGTTCAACGCGCAGCGCACCGACCTGTACAACGACTCGCTCGGGGCGGAAGTGATCCGGGGGACGTTCGTCGCGCCGCTGCGCACGCGCCAGGATATCTGCCAGCAGTGACGTTCGATCACGTCTTCGCGGACCTGGGAGGCGTTCCGGCGAACCGCCTCACCGACCCGCAAGGCATTGCCGGGCTGCTCCTCGCCGCGGCCAACGCGGCGGGTCTGAATCCCGCCAGCCCGCCTGTCGTGACGCTGGGGCCGCGCGGTCTGTCGGCCGCGCTGGTGTGCAACGGCGGGCACGTGGCGCTGCACGGCGTACCGGATGCCGGGCTGTGCTTCGCCGACGTGGCGGGCCTGGGGGGCGCGCTGCCGCAACGCGGGCTCGACGTGATCATCAAACGGTTCGGCGCCCGCGAAGTCCGGCTCGATACGCGGCGACGCGGGCCGGTGACCAACGCCATCCTTCCGGAGGGCTCATGAACGCACTCACCCCCTACGCGGCATTCTTCATGCGCCTCGCAGTGGGTCTCGTGTTTCTTCAGCACGGCTGGTACAAGTTTCACCACATGGGCGTCGGGGGCGTCGCGGGGATGCTGCACGGGATCGGTTTCCCCTTCGCCACAATCTTCGCCGTGATCCTCATCGCGGTGGAGACGATCGGAGCGGTCTGTGTGGTGATCGGGTTCTACACACGCTTCTGGGCGGCGTGCATGGCGATCGAGATGCTGGTCGCGATTCTCGCGGTGCAGCTTCCTAAGGGGTCCGGGTTTGAAGTGGAGGGCTTGCTGTTCGCAGGCGCCGTGACGCTGATCGCGCTGGGGGACGGGCCGCTTTCGATCGCCGTCAAACTGAAACACGGCAGCTGACGCTGGAGGTTGGTGGAGTTCGGGAGGTTGGCGGAGGTTGGGGGAGGTTGGGGGAGGTTGTCACGTCAGCGGGGCAACCTCCCCAAACCTCCACCATCCTCCACCAACCTCCCCAACCATTCCGCTTAATGCAGGATTCGTAGCAGCCCCGCGTCCGCGCTCCCCCGGATGAAGCTCTCCGGGTCCGTCGCGGGAATCGCGACGCCGGTCTCCTTGCGCCCGCGGTGCGCGGCCGCCGCCATGTACTGCTCGAGCGAGCCGCGCGCCCACTCTGCGGCGTCGTCCTTCATCTGGCGCACGATGTCCTCCCACGTGCCGACGTAGGTCGCACCGCCGGGCATGCTGACGCGGTGCACGTCGCCCGGCCCTGAGCGCGCCTTCATCCCCTGCAGCTCCGTGAGCAGCGTCCCGAACAGCTCCAGCTGGCGCGGGTCGCGCAGCTGGCCGTCGGGCCCCATCGCCTCGATCTCCGCGAGCAGCAGATCCTCCGGTGCGGCGTCTCCCGCGAGCTCGTCGAGGCGATGATGCCAGGGCACGAGCTCCGGGTCGTCGTCGGGCAGGCGATACACGCTCTTCTTCAACTCGATGAGCCGCCAGATGGCGAGGCCGTCGAAGTGGTCAGCCGGCTGAGTGCGCTCGAGGTGAAACAGCGCCGCCTCGTACTCCCCCCGGTCGTACAGCAGGTTGGCGAGATAGATACGGGCTTCGGCGTGTCCCGCGTCCAGTTCCAGGGCCCGGCGCAGCCAGTACAGGGCGCCTCCCTCGTCCGTGAGCCGGTGCGCCGCGTAGCCCACGCACGCCGCCGCCTCCGCCGAATCGGGATGGCCCGTGATGGCGACCTCGAAGAAGCGCCGCGCCTGGTCCAGGGCGGCTTCACGAAACAACGCGCGCCCGACCTGCAGCATGAGGTCGTGGTCGTCGCGGAACCCCAGCGCGAGAATGCGTTCGAAACAGGCGACCGCGCCGGCCCGCTCGCCGAACTTGAGGAGCACCTCGCCCAGTCCCGCCAACGCGTCCTCGTGCTCGGGATCCAGGCCCACGGCTTCCTCGAACGCGCGGCGTGCCCAGAGATACTCCTCCCGCGCGAGTCGGGCGTAGCCCATGCCGACGTGCAGCTCGACGGCGTGGGGGTAGAGCCCCAGCCCTTCTCGCAGGGTCTCGATGACGTGGTCGTATTGTCCGTCGTTGTACAGCTGATGCGCGCGTTCGTCGTAGTCGTCGGAGCTCAAGAACGGTTCCGACATCGAACGGGCCTCCCGGGAAGGTTGTGCTATGATATGACGACCCGGGCGGTTACACAAGCGATGGGCCCCGGCTATTTTCCGGCGATGTCCTCCGGTATCACCGAGATCCCGAGCGGCTCCGTCACGTCGCCGCGCGGCTTCAGCGCCGCGGCGGCGCACGTCGGACTGAAAGCCGACGGCGCACCGGACGTCGCGCTGCTGGTGAGCGCCACGAGCTGCGCCACGGCCGGCGTGTTCACCAAGAACGCGCTGCGCGCTGCGCCGGTGACGTACGACGCCGATCTGCTGGCGGAGCGCCCCGGCCGCATCCGGGCCGTCGCTATGAACGCGCGGGTCGCGAACGCGTGCACCGGGGCGCCGGGACTCGCGGCCGCCCGCGCCATGGCCCAGGCGGCGGAACAGGCGGCGGGCCTGCCCGCCCGCACCGCGCTCGTGCTCTCAACCGGCGTGATCGGCGTGCCCTTGCCGCTCGAGCAGATCACCAGCGGCCTGCAGACGGCGGCGGCGCATCTCACCGCCGACGGCGGGCCCGAGGCAGCGCGCGCCATCATGACCACCGACACCCGGCCCAAGCACTGTGCCGTGCGCTTCGAGACTCCCGCCGGCATGATCACGGTCGGCGGGATCGCCAAGGGAGCGGGGATGATCCATCCCGACATGGCCACCCTGCTCGCGGTGCTGACGACGGACGCGGCGGGTGAGCCGGCGGCGCTGCAGCCGCTGCTGCGTCGCGTGGCCGATCGCAGCTTCAATGCCATCTCGGTGGACGGCGACACCAGCACCAACGACACCGTGCTGCTGCTCGCCGGAGGCGCGTCCGGGGTCGACCCGGCGCGTGACGGCGCCGTGTGGAAGGCGTTCGAGGACGCCGTGCTGCACGTGGCGCGCACGCTGGCGCTCGCCATTGTGGCCGACGGCGAAGGGGCCTCGAAGCTCGTCGAGATCCAGGTGGTGGGCGGCGCGAGCGAGACGGCGGCTCGGGAGGTCGGGCGCGCCATTGCGCGCTCCGTGCTGGTGAAGACCGCGATTTACGGAGCCGACCCGAACTGGGGCCGGATCCTCGCGGCCGCCGGAGCCGCGGGCGTCGCGCTCGCGGCCGAGCGCATCACGCTCCAGGCCGCCGCCGATGGTGAGTGGGTCACGCTCGCGAGCGGGGGGGCCGTGGCGCACGCCGAGGCGGCGGCCGCCCGCGCCATTTTTCAGCAGAAAACGATCCGCCTCCGCGTCGACCTCGGACTCGGTCGCGCGGAGGCGGTGGTGTGGACCTGCGACTTGACGCCGGAATACGTCCGGATCAACGCCGATTACACCTCGTAGCGCCGACTGCTTACATCTTGGTCTTGGTGGTGTCCTTGGCCGCAGGCTTGGCTGCCGGCTTGGCGGCGTGCTTCTTGGCGCCCTTCTTAGCGGACTTCTTGGCCGGCTTGGCCTTGGACGTGTCGGCCGCCGGCGCCTGCCCCTGCATCGGGGACGGCTGCTGCGCCACCACGATCGCGGGAGCGGCGAGGAGCGCCAGCGCGAGGAGCGTGCGACGAATCATGTTTCGATACCTCCGGAGGTATGGGGCGAGCCACCCTGGCTCGCTTCACGGGTGAGACCCGCGAGTGCTGCGGTGCGTCACGCGCCGTGACGCGTGGCCGCGGGACCAGTCGATGCGTTCCAGTGTGGAACGATCCGGATGGCCTAGGGAGGCGTCGCGTCCCCCGGCCGGCGGGCCCGGGCCACGGCGCTGCGCGTGGGCTTGGGGGACGCGGGCACGTTGGGAAGCTCCCGGCGCACCAGCGCGAGCGCTTCGGCGTGTGTGTGTCCGCGCTGCAGCTCATGCGCCGCCGCCGCGGACACGTCGAGCAGCCGCTCGCGCACGAGCCCCTGTCCGATGGCCGCGATGATCAGGTCGGCGGCCGAGTCGGGGTCGAAATGATGCGCCGCGAGATCGGCGACGGCGTGCATCGCCGAGGCCCGCGGCGGGCGCGGCAGGGCGGCGACCACGCGCTCCACCACCGGGCCGGGCAGACCGCGTCGCACCGCCCACGCCACGGTCGTCACCTCGCTTGGCGTCGCCGGCGGCTCGTCGCCCGCGCGGATCAGGAGGTCGCGGGCGTCGCGCAGTTGCCCCAGACTCACCTGCACGGCCGCGACGATGCGAGGAGCCGTGACCTGCTTCGCGCCTCCCTCGAGGGCCTTCTGTATGAGCGGCTCGGCGGGCAGCCCTTCCGCCAGCGCGCGCTGCACCAGGGAGTCGACGACGGGAATCGCCGCGCCCGGCACGCGCCCTTCCAGCCGCCCCCGGGCCGACTGGGCGGCGAGCGGCGCCGCCACGAGGGCCAAGCCGAGCCACACCCTCATCGCCGCGCCGGCCGCACGATCACGATGGAGTTCTCGCGTCCGAATTCGTCCGCGACCAGGCGCTCCGCGAGGTGATCCGGGACCCACCGCTCGCCGTCCACGACGAACATGTACTCGTAGGCGCCGGCGGGGAGCACGACCGTGGCGCGCCATACCCCGTCCTGGTCCACGTCTTCCAGCGCGATCGAGCCGGGGCGCCAGTCGTTGAACGAGCCGACCACATGCACGGACTGCGCTCCGGGGAAGCGGCCCACGAACTGCGCGATGCCCTCGTGCTCGCCGATATCGGGACCTGCATGCCCGATGGGGAACAGGGTCAGCAGCGCCACCACGGCCGCGAACGCCAGACTCCACACCGGCCGGACACGGAACGTGACCGCGCGCGGCGTCGCCAACCAGCGCACCAGGCGTCGCACCCGCGACGGAACGGGACGACGGATCAGCGTCATCACCCGCGACTCGAGACTCGGGAACGGCAGCGGCGCGGCGAGCAGGTCCGCGGCCGTCGCGAGCCGCTCCACCGCGCGACGCAGCTCGGCCGACAGCGCTGCCGGCGCCAGCTCCCCGTCGAGCGCTTGATGTATCCTCAGATCGATCGCGTTCATTCGTGGTCCTCCAGCACCTGCAACAGCGCTTCCCGAGCGCGGTGCACGCGCATCTTGAGCGTCGGAATCCGCTCCCCCGTCACCGCCGCCATCTCCTCGTAGCTCAACCCTTCGACGTGCTTCAACAAAAACGCCTCGCGCTTCTCGGGCGACAGCCGCACCAGGGCGCGTTGCACCAGGGCGAGCTGCTCGGCGCGCTCGAGGTCGACCTCGGTGTCCGCGGGATCCGCCACGGGCGGCGCCTCGTCCAGCGAGACATCGGCGATCGGGCGCCGGGCCAGGTGGCTTTTGCACCGGTTCGCTACGATGCGGTACAACCAGGTGCGCAGTCGCGCCGGCTCACGGCAGCTCGCGAGGTGGCGATACGCTCGCACGAAGCTCTCTGCCACGGCATCCGCCGCGGCGTCGCGGCTGCCGAGCATGCGGGCGGCGAACCGCAGCAAGCCGGCCTCGTAGCGACGCACGACCAGCCCGAACGCCTCGCCGTCGCCGCCGAGCACCCGAGCCACCACCTCCGCATCGGAGGGGGCCCCCGTTACATCCATATGACCTGCATGGAGATCAGGGCGTCACGCTAGCACCCGCACGGGGCGGAGCGCCAGCGGCGGTTACAGCCCTGGAGCGTTGCGGAAGGGAACCGGATCAGCGGTCCCGCAAGTAGTCCTGCACCGCCGCGAGGTAGGTGGATGCCTGCAGCCCTTCGCCCGCCACCGCGCCCGTGAACGACGCGAGCGTCGCCTCGGCCCGCCGGCGGTATTGCGGGTCGCCGGTCACGCGGGCGAGCCGCAGCAGCACACGCGCCGCGGCAGCGTTCGCTCCCGGCATGAGGTCGTCGAGCACGGGCTTCGCCCGTTCCGCGAGCGCGGGCGCGGCCGCATCCGTGGCCGCCGCGTCGAAGTAGCCCGCCGCGCCCGAGTCCGCGAAGTCGCGCTGCAGCACCGCGGCGAGGTCTTGGGCCACGGCGAGGTAGCGCGGCGCGCCGGTGGCGCGATGGGCCGCGAGGCACGCCGACGCCACCTGGACCTGGTCCTGGAGCAGAGCCCGTGCGGGCGAGCCTGGCCCCGCGACGTGACGGACCGGGCGGCGCTGGGCATAGACTCGCCGCAACAGGCTGTCGAGCGCCGCCTGCCCGCGGTCGATCATTCCCCCATCCTCCAGCGTCGCGCCCAGCTCGAGAACGGAGCCGATGACGTAGGCATCGCGATCGGCGAAAACCGTGCGGTCGCTCGCCCGGGTCACGTCGTTCACCAGCCGCTGGGCCAGCGCCCGCCCGGCGTCGCGGTAGCGCGGGTCGCTCCCCATCGACCACGCCGCAGCCAGGTCACGCAGCAGTCCGGCCCGTACGAGCTCGGGCGGATCGTCCCGGGCACCGACGGCCGCGGCGGCGTCACCGGAATCGATCATGTAGTCGAGCACGGCGAGCGCGGGCCGCACGTACGACGAGTCGCGGGTGCGGGTGAAGACGGCGAGCAGCAGATCCGCCGCCTGGGCGTACCGGAAGCTGGCGACGCTCGCGTGTGCCCGGACGGCCGTCGCCACGGCATTACGCACCGCTTCGACCTCGTGCTCGAGCCCGGCGGCCTTGAGCGCCCCGCGACCCGGCGCCGACCGACCCAGGGCCAGACGCTGCACCAGCGCCGCCCGGCGGAGGATGGACGCGCGCTGCTCGCGATAGCTCCGCGCGACCTCCGGGAGCAGCTGCTTCAGACCACGGCCGGTCACGGGATCGTCGAGCGGGAAGTACGTCCCGCCGAAAAACGCCGATCCGTCGGGCGTCAGGAAGACCGTGAGGGGGTAGCCGCGCAGGCCGGCGAGCAGCTGCACGGCCTTGGCATAACGCTGGGCCACGTCCGGCCGCTCGTCACGATCGACCCGCACCGGGACGACCAGGGAATCGATCATCGCGCCCAGGACGGCGTCGCCATACACCTCGAGGTCCATTACGCCGCACCAGCGGCAATCGTCGGCGCCAACGTACAGGAGGATCGGGCGGTTGAGCCGCGCCGCGAGCGCGAACGCATCTCGCCCCCACTGCTGCCAGCTCACCGGCTGGTGCGCCGCCCGGGCGAGGTACGGCGTGGCCGACTGGGCCATGCGGTTCGTGAGCGGTCCGTGCTCCGACACGCAGCCAGCCGCGAGCAGCGCCACGAGGAAGGTCTTCGAGGTTTCCATGCTAGGGCGGCTTGAGATACCCTGCGGCGTGTGGCACCGTTCCGACACAAGAAAAACGGCCTGGGGGCGCCGCCGGCCGAGTTCGGGCGTGCGGTCCCTCCCTCTGACGCGACGGTCCTTACCAGGCCGCGAATCGTGCAGTTTGATCAGTTACTTTAAACGCCTCGTCTGATACGCCGCAAGGTGGCGTTTCGTTCACGCCCGGGGGGGGTATACTTGAGCGTGGCCGAGATTCCCACCATCACCCCCAAGCCCAATGGACCCCTGATCGTGCAAGGTCCGGTGCGCATTGTTACGCCGGACGGCCGGGAGCTGCCCGTGCCCCCACGTAAAGACGGCAAACCGGCGGAAGTCGTTGTCCTGTGCCGCTGTGGCGGCTCCGCCACAAAGCCGTTTTGTGACGGAACTCACAAGCGAAACGGCTTCTCCGACGCCCCCCCGCAGGCTTCCGCTCCCACGATTTGAGCACAGCGTATTATGTTGTCACCGTCCCGGGGGGGTGACCCGGGGGAGCCGCCCCTGACCCCCAGCCCATGCATGCCGCCCCCCTGACCCTGCCCCCGAACGGAGGAACGCAATGGCGAAGGCCGGAAAGGCCCCGATGGCTGCGGATGAGGGGTACTGTGTGAAGTGCAAGGCCAAGCGGAAGATCTCCAACGCCCAGCAGGTGAAGATGGCCAACGGCAGGCCGGCCTTGAAGGGCGTGTGCCCGGTGTGCGGTACGGGGATGTTCAAGATCCTGCCGCCCAAGTGATCGTGCTGCAGCAATCGACGACGCGAGCCCCCGGCCGAGCACGGCCGGGGGCTCTTCGCTAGGAGCGGGGGGCGACGCGCCGGGTCCCATCCCCCTGGTAGGCGTATCGGAAGGTGACGCACGCCGTGCCCACCTCCCGGCAGTAGTAGGCGAGCAGCTCGAGCTTGGCGTATCTCCCGCCCGCCGTGCGTACGCCGTACACGTGATGCCTCGACATGAGCAGGTGACTGAGCATGCTGTAGGCGTACCACTTCCCTACCCCGGGATTCGTGGTGTCGGGCGCCGTGGCGTTCTCGACGTAGCCGGCGGCGGGTAGCTCACGCACCGAGTCGAACGGCACCGCACCGAGGTCGACGATGCCCCCCCCCGGCGCGGCGATCACATGGAAGCGGCGGAAGGCAAGGTCCCAGGGGCCCGAGTCGACGGCCGCGTTGCGCCCGAAGTCGAAACGGCGCCAGTGATCCGTGGCGGCGGCATCCACGGTGTAGGTCGCCGGCCCGACCAGCGAATCACCGGTGCGTGCCGGATGCGGCGCTGTGAGGGCGTAGGGCGGGAACTCGGGCCGGGTGAGAGAGCCGATCAGGAGGGCGATCACGAGCAGCCCGAAGGCGCCCCCCATCGCGAGCACGAGGATGGGGGGGCGGGCGCCCCCCCCCTCGACGATCACGACTCGGCCATGAAGGGGTAGGTGAAGCTCCGGGGCGGCAGGAAGTTTTCCTTCACGGCCCGGGGGCTCACCCAGCGGACGAGGTTGAGCAGACTCCCGGCTTTGTCGTTGGTGCCGCTGGCACGCGCTCCGCCGAACGGCTGCTGGCCGACCACGGCGCCGGTGGGCTTGTCGTTCACGTAGAAGTTCCCGGCCGCGTAGCGAAGCGCCTGTTGGGCCTGCTCCACCGCCCGTCGATCCTGGGCGAACACGCCGCCCGTGAGCGCGTACGGCGAGGTCTCGTCCACGATGCGCAGCGTCTCGGTCCAGCGCGCCTCGGGATACACGTGGACCGACAGCACCGGCCCGAAGATCTCTTCGCACATCGTACGGTAGCGCGGATCGTCCACCTGCAGCAGCGTGGGGTCGATGAAGTAGCCGTCGGCGTCGCGGGCGCCGCCGCCGAACAGCAGCTTGACGCCGGTGGCCTGCTTGGCCGCGTCGATGTAGGCCTTGATCTTGTCGAACGCTTTCCGGTCGATCACCGCACCCATGAAGTTCCGGAAATCGGCCGGGTCGCCCACTTTCACGTCGGCGAGCATTTCGCGCATGCGATCCCGCACCTGGGGCCAGAGGGAGGCGGGCACGTACGCGCGCGACGCGGCGCTGCACTTTTGCCCCTGGTATTCGAACGCGCCGCGGACCATGCCGGTCGCCACCGCATCCACATCCGCGCTCGCGTGCGCCAGGATGAAGTCCTTGCCGCCGGTCTCGCCGACCAGCCGCGGATAGGCCGCGTACGTCGTCAGGTTCGCCGCGGCCTGCTTCCACAGCGCCTGGAACACTTCGGTCGATCCGGTGAAATGGATCCCGGCGAACGCGCGATCGGCGAGAACCCGCTCCGACACTTGCGCCGACGGCCCGGGAATGAAGTTGATCACGCCGGGGGGGAGCCCCGCCTCCTCGAGCAGCCTGAGGATGAAGTAGTTCGAGAGCACCGCCGTGGCCGCGGGCTTCCACACGACGGTGTTTCCCATGATCGCGGGGGCGGTCGGCAGGTTGCCGCCGATCGAGGTGAAATTGAACGGGGTGATGGCATAGACGAACCCCTCGAGCGGACGGTGATCGAGGTAGTTCCAGGTGCCCGGGGCGGAGAGGGGCTGCTCCGCATAGATGCGCTCGGCGAAGTGCACGTTGAAGCGGAAGAAGTCGATCAGCTCGCACGCCGCGTCGATCTCCGCCTGGTGGGCCGTCTTCGACTGGCCCAGCATGCTGGCGGCGTTGACGATGGGACGGTAGCGCGTCGCGAGCAGGTCCGCGGCCTTGAGGAGCACCGCAGCCCGCCGCTCGAATCCCCACGCCGACCAGTCGCGCCAGGCATCGCGCGCCGCCGCGATCGCCGCCTCCACTTCACCGGGTCCGGCCTGCTGCACCTTCGCGAGCACGTGACGATGGCAGTGGGGCATCACGACGTCGACCGTCTTGCCGGTGCGCACGTCCTTGCCCCCGATGACGAGGGGAATGTCGGCCTGCCGCGTCGACAGGTCCTTGAGGGCTTTCTTGAGCTCGACCCGCTCCGGCGTGGAGGGCGCGTAACTCAAGACGGGCTCGTTGACAACGGGCGGGATTTTCGGGATGGCGTTCATACCCGAAAAATACAGCGGGAACCGCCGGACGTTCAGAGGGCAACATGACGATTCACCCGGACACCCGCATCGGGCACGTCCATCTGACGGTGGCCGACCTGGACCGCTCGCTGCGATTCTATCGCGACGTGCTCGACTTCGAAGTCACCACGCGCTACGGCTCGAACGCCGTCTTCCTCTCGGCCGGCGGCTACCACCACCACATCGGGCTCAACACCTGGGCGGGGCGCGGCGCGCCGGCGCCGCCGCCGGGCACGACCGGGCTGTACCACTTCGCGATCCTGTACCCCGACCGCAACACGTTGGCGGCGGCCGTGCGCCGCGTGCTTCAGGCGAATATCCTACTCGAGGGGGCGGCCGACCACGGGGTGAGCGAGGCGATCTACCTGCGCGACCCGGACGGGAACGGCGTCGAGCTGTACCGGGACCGGCCGGAGCCGGAGTGGCCTCGAGCTCCCGACGGGACGGTGGTGATGGGGACGAAACCGCTGGATCTCGAGAAACTGCTGGCCGAAGGCTAGTTCGATCCCCTCCCTTTGACGATCAGGCTGTCGCTGACCTTCACCGCCTGCACCGGCGCCGGCGTGGTGCGCTCGCCCCGCGGGATCATGCCCGGGAGATTCGCGAGCTCGTACGCCGACACCGCCATGACCGCCGACGCCTGCATCAGGTCCGCGGCGATCGCCATGTCGTAGCTGTCGGACTGGGAGTGGTGCGTGTGGTTGTAGCCGCGCTCCAGCTGATTGAAGTTGAAGCCAGGGACGCCATAGGGCAGAAACGAGAGGTGGTCGGTCCCCCCTTTGTTGCGATTCACCACGGAGTCGGCGCCGAGCGTGGCGACGGGGGCGAGGATGGCACGCCACAGGGCCTCGAGGTCGGTACGACCCTGGAGCGCCTGGCCGGTAATCGCGCCGGTGCCGTTGTCGAGCACGATGACCGCCTGGATCGAGTCCGCGTCGCCGGCGTGCGCTTCGGCGTACTTGCGGGACCCGATGAGCCCCTGCTCCTCACCGGTAAACAGCACGAACCGGATCGTGCGCTTCGGCCTCAGGCCCGACTGCGCGATCACGCGGGCCGTCTCGAGCGTGCAGATGGCGCCGGTGCCGTTGTCGGTCGCGCCCGTGGCGAGATCCCACGAGTCGAGGTGCGCGCCCACGATCACGACTTGGCCCGGGTGCTCGCTGCCGCGAATCTCGGCGACCGTGTTCCACTGGGTGACCGAATCACGGGTCAGGGTGTTCGCGATGGCGACGGCGAGGCGGGGCGTCGTGCCCGCTCCCAGCAGCCGGTCGAACAGCGCGAAGTCTTGGTGCGCCACGACGACCTGCGGCAGCGGCAGGGGACGGTTGGGGGAGCCGCTCATGTTGAGGAGCGCGTGCTCCTTCCCGGCGTCCACCAGGATACCGAGGGCACCGGCGCGACGCAGCAGGTACGGGAGGTCGTTCGCGAACTGCTGCATGCGGGCGCGGGTGGTGGAGTCCGCGTCGCGGAACGGCGTGAACACGTTGCGGACGAAGTCGCGCTGTCGCGCCGAGTCGGCGGCGGTCATGGGCGGGCCGTCGTTGTTCCACACGAGCGACGGCGCGCGGGTCATGACCCACGCACGCCGCACGCGGCCGCGATACAGCGCGAAGCTGTCCGGTGTGCTCGCGTCGATCCGCACCACCGGTCCCGTCACCGTGGCGCCGCCGGTGCCCGGCGCCCACGCCCAGCTCGCGGCCGTGATGTCGTGAGACCGGGGCGCGGTCAGGCGCGCGCGGATCGACCCGCGGGTCCATGTGCCCCCGAACGTCCACGGCTCGAGGTGTCCGTTCAGTCCGTACGCTGTGAAGCGCTCCAGGGTCCACTCGTTGGCGCGGCGGGCGGCGGGCGAACCGGTCAGTCGCGGGCCGATGACGTCCGTGAGGTACTCGAGGTTGCGCATCACCTCGGAACGGTTCAGGGCCTGATCGATCAGCGCCGCTGCCCCCGTGGTATCTACCGCGAGGTCTTGCGCCCGCGCGGGAGCGGGAGCGGCGGACAGGGCGACGACCGCGGCGGCCGCGGCGACGACGGAGCCGCGGCTCACCGCAGGGGATCCATCGATCGCTGCGGGGGGATCGGCAGCGTCACGGTGACCGTGGTCCCGACCCCCACCTTCGAATTGACCGCGATGCTCCCGCCGAACATGTTGCGGACGACGCTCTGGACCACCACCAACCCCATGCCGCTGCCGTCGCCGAATTCCTTGGTGGTGTAGCCCGGTTCGAAGATGCGCTCCAGATCCTGGGACCCGATGCCGGCGCCACGGTCCTCCACGGTGAGTCGTACCGAGCCGGCCTCCTGGACCAGACCCACGCGGATGGGCGCGGGGCGCGCCGCGCTCGCGTCGGCGGCGTTGCGGATCAGGTTCACGAGCAGGTCGTACAGGGCGTTGGGGTCACCCTTGAGATACACGGTCTCGAGCGTGGAGTCGAATTCGAGCGGGATCTTCTTCTCCTTCAGGACGCGGCTCTCGAGCGTACAACAGGAGCGGACCACGCGCACCGCGTCGAATCGCTCGGAGCGCGCCAAAGCGCCCCGCGCCCGGTCCTTCACGGCGCGCAGGAAGCTCACGGACCGGTCGATGTCCTCGATCACCTGACCCAGCTCGTCCAGCAGCTCGAGGCGGCGGCCGGCCGGGACCTCCGTCCAGCGACCCAGCGATTCCATCGCGAGCTGCAGCCCGGCGCGGGCCGCGGTGAGCGGGTTGGACAGCTCGTGGGCGATGATGCCCGGGAGCGTGGTGATGTCTTGGAGCGGGTCGGGTCGGGCCGGCGCGTGGCCGGGCGCGGGCTCGCGCCGGTCGAGCAGGCCGAGGCAGAGGCCGGCGAGTTCGAGCGTGAGGCGCTCGCGGCTGCGCCGCTCCCGCCCCTCCGGGGGTGGCGCCGGGGGTCTGGTCCGGACTGGAGCGACCACCCAGAACCCGTCTGTGCTGCTCTGACATCCCACCCAGCGGCTGCCTTGCACGATGGCGATGTTCCAGCGCCGCAAGGTGGCGTCGACGTCCAGCTTGGTGGTGTGGTGCGTGGGGGTAGCGTCGCTCGACGCCTGTGGCTCGAGCTCGGCGCGGGCCGAGACTTCCCATACGGTGACGGGGCGGCCCCCGAGCGCGACGCTCGCCTGGCGCAGGATCTCGCGTCTGCCTTCGACGAACGGCTCCCGTTGCGTCACCGAGGCTCCCACCCGCACACCCGGTCCCCTGGCGGCCCGCGCACTCGGGGCCGCCGATCACAAGAACAATCGGTGAATCGTGGGGGCGCACCTTACATATGCGACAAACTGCACTGGCCGTCAAGTAACCGCGCCGCCTGACTTTGCCCGCGGTCCCGACCGGACGTATTGTTTTCCTCTTATGCTAGGTGGTCCCGCAAGGAGCGATGACGCCAGATGACGCCAGACGACGCCCGGATCGCGCAGGCCCCGAGTTCGCCCAGCCGCGCGCGGCGCGCGCCGCCACGCCTGATCGAGGGTCCGCGCGACCGCGAACGCATTCCCACGGTCGTGGTTCCCGACCACGACGATCTCGCCGCGCTGCTCGCCGACCGCGTGGTGGACGTGATCGGGCGCACCACGGCGGCGAGCGGCCGCTGCGTGCTCGGCCTCGCCACGGGGAGCACCCCACTGGGCATCTATCGCGAGCTGATCCGCCGCCACCAGGCGGGAGAGGTGGACTTCGCGCGCGTGATCACCTTCAACCTCGACGAATACTACCCGATGCCGCCGGACAGCCCGCACAGCTACCGGCGCTATATGTGGGAGAACCTGTTCGCCCACGTGAATATCCGGCCGGAGCAGGTGCACATCCCCGACGGCAGCGTCCCGCGCGAGCGCCTCGCCGAGTACTGCTCCGCGTTCGAGCGGGCCATCGCCGAGGCGGGTGGGATCGACCTGCAGCTGTTGGGCATCGGCAAGAGCGGCCATATCGGCTTCAACGAGCCCGGCTCGTCTCAGGACTCGCGCACCGGGCTTGCGACGCTCGACACGGTGACCCGCAAGGATGCCGCCGCCGACTTCTTCGGCGAAGACAACGTGCCGCGCGAGGCCATCACCATGGGCGTCGCTACCATCCTGGGGGCGCGCGAGATCGCGCTGATCGCCACGGGGGAGCACAAGGCCGAGATCGTGGCGCGTGCGGTCGAGGGCGAGGTGTCGCCGGATGTAGCGGCCACGTTCCTGCAGCGGCACGGCAACACGACGGGCTACCTGGACCTGGCCGCCGCAGCCGGGCTGACCCGGATCAAGACGCCGTGGGTGCTCGCGAGCGTCGACTGGACGCCGGCGCTGACGGAGCGGGCGACGGTCTGGCTGGCGGAGCAGACGGGCAAGGCCCTGCTCAAGCTCACGGCTCGCGATTACGCCGAGCACCACCTGAGCCCGCTGCTTGCGAAGCACGGGGCTCCGGGTCCGATCAATGGGCTGGTGTTCAACCGCCTGCGGGACAAGATCCGCGGCCGCCGCCGGCTGCCGTCGCGGCAGTCGGTGTTGGTCTTCTCACCGCACCCCGACGACGACGTGATCTCGATGGGCGGGGTGCTGCGCAAGCTGTGGGAGAACGAGAACGCGACCGTGGTCGCCTACATGACCAGCGGGAACATCGCGGTGTTCGATCACGACGTGCGGCGCCACCTCGACTTCGTGAGTCGCGCCGCGGAGACCCTGGGCCTCGACCGGGCGGCGGTGCAGCGGGTGCGCGACGGTGTGGAAGCGAGCTTCGAGCGCAAGGCACCGGGCGACGTGGACCTGCCGGTGGTACAGGACCTGAAGCGCATGATCCGCGAGTCCGAGGCGATCGCGGCGCTCGAGTCGGTCGGGCTGCCGGCCACGGCGGCCCGTTTCCTCAACCTGCCCTTCTATCGGACAGGCGAGGTACGGAAGCGCCCGATCGGCCCTGAAGATGTCGCGATCGTGCGCGCGCTGCTCGAGGAAGTCCACCCGGACCTCGTGTTCGTCGCGGGCGACCTGTCCGATCCGCACGGGACCCACCGGATGTGCAAGGCGGCGGTCACGCAGGCGCTCGCGGGCTACGACGGGACCCGCCCGGAGGTGTGGCTGTACCGCGGCGCGTGGCAGGAGTGGCCCCTCACGGAGGCGAACGTCCTGGTGCCGCTGTCCCAGGACGAGCTGCGGGCGAAGGTGTTCGCGATCTTCAAGCATCAGTCGCAGAAGGATACCGCGCCCTTCCCGGGCGGGCACGACGACCGCGAGTTCTGGCAGCGGGTCGAAACGCGCAACGTGGAAACCGCGGCGCGCGCCGACCGGCTGGGCCTGCCGGAGTACTTCGCGATGGAGGCCTACCGCATTGTCACACGAGAGGAGACCGGGCCATGAACCCGATGACCATGCGAGGGTTGAGTCTGGCGGCGGTGGTGGCGGTGTGGACCGCGATTTCCGAGATGGCGAGGGTACCCCTGTCGTTGTGGCCCGTGATCGTGGCGCTGGGATGCTCGCTGGCCGCGGGCGGCGGGATTCCCGGCCTACAGCGCACGCTCGCCGGCACGATCTCCGGCGTCGTGTGGGCGATCGTCGCCCATGCGGTCTCCCGGGCGCTGGGTGGTCAGGACCTCGTCCTGGCACTGGTGCTGGGCGGAGCGGCCTTCGGGATGGTGCTGCAGGCGCGCGTTCCCGTCTTATCCTTCACGGCCGGCGCCTTCGCCGGCGCCGGCGTCGCGATGGGGCTCCGGGCCGTCACGATGCAGGGGGGCGTTCGCGTGGCGATCGCGCTCGCGATCGGGGCCGTGCTGGGACTGGCGGCGGAGCGGCTGCCGCAGCTCGTGGCGTCCCGCCGCATGTGACCGAGTTTCGCGACGCCGAGGCCCGCGCCGCCTCACGGCGCCTGCTCGCGACCAGCGAGCGGGAGCTGCAGCGCATCGTGCTCGACATGCACGACGGTCCGGTGCAGGACATCTTCGCCGCCTTGTCCCAGCTGCAGGTGCTGGAGCGCGCGCTCGCCGCGGACCCCGCCACGCAGCAGCGGTCGCGCCAGGCCGTGCGCCTGCTCGAGCGCGCGCTGGGTGAGATCCGCAACTTCATCGGAGCATTCCGGCCGCCGGGGTTCGAGCGCCGCGCGCTGGGCGAGATCATCGAGGGCCTCGCCGTCCAGCACGAGACGCTGACCGAGCAGGGCGTGGAGCTCGACCTCCCCGACGACCTGGGTGACTGCGCGCTGCCGACGAAGATCGCGATCTACCGCATCCTGCAGGAGGCGCTCGCCAACGGACACCGCCACTCGGGCGCATCCGAGCAGCGGGTGGTCGTCGAGCGGCAGGGCGGCTCCCTCGCCCTCACCGTGTCGGACCGGGGCCGCGGCTTCAACCCCCAGCGCGTGCTCGCGAGCGAGGAAGACGTGGGCGTGGAGGGGGGGCACTTCGGGCTGCGTGGCATCCAGGACCGCGTGGAGATGCTGGGGGGCACGTTCGCGCTCGAGAGTACGCCGGGCCGGGGCACCTCGCTCACCGTCACGCTGCCGGCGGAGTGAGCGTGCCTCGATGATCCGCGTGCTGCTCGCGGACGACCACGCCATCGTGCTCGAGGGCCTGCGCGCGTTGCTCGACGGCGAGCCGGACATTACCGTCGCCGGTTGGACCACCGACGGCACCGAGGTGGTGAAGCTGGTGCAGCAGCACAAACCGGACGTCGTGGTGCTCGATCTCGAGCTCACCACGATCAAGGGCACGGAAGTGCTGGCCGCGCTGCGCGAGCGCCCGGCGCCCCCCAAAGTGCTCGTGCTGACCGCGTACAACGACGGCGAATCGCTCCGCTCGGCCCTCGACGCCGGTGCGGACGGCCTGGCCCTCAAGACGGAATCGCCCCAGCAGACGCTGACGGCGATCCGCCAGGTGCACGCCGGCCAGCTGGTCTTTCCTCAGGCAGCGCGCCGCTGGATCGAGGGACGGGCGGCCGGGGCGCCCGGCGACCTGACGCCCCGGGAACGCGAGGTCTGGACGCTCGTGGCCGGGGGGCTCACCAACCCCCAGATCGCCGAGCGGCTCGGTCTGTCGGACAATACGGTCAAATTCCACGTGCAGCATCTGTTCTCGAAGCTGGGGGTGAAGAACCGCACCGAGGCCGCTCTTAAGTACGCGCACGGCCGCTAGGCCGGCGCCACCTTGACAAGGTGCCATTTCGGCGGGACACTGGAACCTCCACCCACCGACCAGAGGGAGTTATGACCGCCCCTGCGCTCGCCGCGAAAGATCTGCGGCGCGTCGTGATCGCTGCTGCCGTCGGGAACGTGATCGAGTGGTACGACTTCTACATCTTCGGCAGCTTGGCCGCGCTGCTGTCGGTGAAGTTCTTCGCGGCGGGTGCCTCCGGAAGCGCGCTGATCAAGACGGTCGGGACATTCACCGCCGGGTTCCTGATCCGCCCGTTCGGAGCCTTCGTGTTCGGTCGCGTCGGCGACCTCGTCGGCCGCAAGTACACGTTCCTCATCACGCTGAGCGGCATGGGGCTGTCGACGGCCCTGATCGGTCTCGTGCCGAGCTATGCCAAGATCGGTGCGGCCGCCGGAGTGCTGCTGCTGTTGCTGCGCTTGATCCAGGGGCTGTGCCTGGGCGGCGAATATGGCGGCGCGATCACCTACGTCGCCGAGCATGCGCCAGATGAGAAGCGGGGCTACTACACGGGCTGGCTCCAGACGTCGCCCACGCTCGGGATCGTCGTGTCCTTGGTCGTCATCATCGTGACGCGCTCGATCGTGGGGGTCGAGGCGTTCAACGCCTGGGGGTGGCGGATCCCGTTCCTGCTCTCGCTGCTCATGGTCGCGATCGCCATCTACATCCGGCTACAACTCCAGGAGACGCCGATCTTCCAGGCCATCAAGGCGAAGGGGCAGACGGCGACGAGTCCCTGGCGCGAAGCGTTCTTGAGCGAGAATCTGAAGTACGTCTTGATCGCCAGCATCGTCGTGATCGGCGAAGGCGTCGTGTGGTACAGCGGTCAGTTCTGGGCGCTGTATTTCATCCAGCAAGTACAGAAGCCGGACGTCCTCACCCCGGCCATCATCACCGGCGCCGCGCTGCTCATCGCCACACCGTCGCTCATCTTTTTCGGCTGGCTCTCGGACCGGATCGGCCGCAAGCCGATTATCCTCGCGGGCTTCTTGCTCGCGGCCGTCACGTACTACCCGCTGTACAACGCGCTCGGCAACGCCGCCAACCCGGCGAACATCAACTACCCGTTGTCGATCTTGATCGTGGCGATCATGGTCAGCTACGTGGGGATGGTGTACGGTCCGATCGGGGCGTTCCTGGCCGAGTACTTCCCGGCGCGCATCCGGTACACGTCAGTGTCGGTTCCCTACCACATCGGCAATGGATGGGGTGGCGGCCTGGTGCCGGTCATCACGACGGCGGCGTACGTGGCGGCGCAGACGGGGGGGCTCAGCATGTCTCAAAGCCTGGGCCACGCACTGGTCTATCCCATCGCCGTCCCGGCG
>WNGC01000561.1_pt1 | contig 34798 bp, 31 predicted proteins | sample 5400051 | NCBI WGS metagenome assembly WNGC01 (sample SAMN13153368, study PRJNA577476) | soil metagenome | isolation source: 20 cm soil or saprolite under grassland replicate 2 | place: USA:California | collected 2016-06-15
CTCGAGCATTTCGCGCAGATCGTTTCGCGCGATCAGTTCAATCTCGCCGAGGCGAGTCTGATGCTCGCCCAGGACATCTACCCCGATCTCGACATCTCCGAGTACCTTTCCAAGCTCGACGGCATCGCGGTCGCCATCAAGCGGCGCATTGCAGACGACGCCTTTTCCGAGCAGAGGGTGCTCGCGCTGAACTATTACCTGTTCAACGAGATGCGCTTCTCGGGCAACCTGGTCGATTACTACGATCCGCGCAACAGCTATCTGAACGAGGTCATGGAGCGCCGCACCGGGATTCCCATCACCTTGTCCATTCTCTATCTGGAAGTCGGCAAGCGCCTCGGCCTCAACCTGAAAGGCGTTTCTTTCCCCGGGCATTTCCTGGTCAAGCTCGCGGTCAAGCGCGGCCAGCTCGTGCTCGACCCCTTCACCGGAGGGGAGGCGCAGTCCGAGTCCGATCTGCGCCAGCGCCTCGCGCAAGTCCTGCCCTCGGAGAAGGCGGAGCAGGCGCAGCTCGACCAGTATCTGGAGCCGGCGACCCCGCGCCAGATCATCGCGAGGGTCCTGCGCAATCTGAAGAACATCTATACGCAGACCGGAAGGCTCGAACAGGCGCTCGCGGTCATGCACAGGATGCTGCTCGTGATGCCGGAGTCGGCCGAGGAACTTCGGGATCGTGGGCTGGTGTACCACCAGCTCGAGTGCTTCCGGCCGGCGCTGTCCGACCTGCAGAATTATCTGCGGCGGCGGCCGCAGGCGCCGGACGCGGCGCAGATCCACGAAAAGATCCTGGAGCTCAAGCAGGCGGCCACGCGCCTGAACTAGCCGGCCAGCCTCTCTTCGATTTTTCTCCGGACGTCGCGCTTCAAGCCGAGCGCAAAGAAGACCTCGGCCACGAGGAAGATCGGCGCGATGAATATCTGGAACAGATTGTCCGAAAGCGCGGGCCTGCGGCCTTCGAACACGTGGCCGACGAGCTGGAAGACCCAGCCTCCGACGAAGAACACGCCGGACCAGATCCAGCCCGACGCCATGCCGGTCGCGGCCGCCAGTTTAGCGGCAAAAAAGAGCGCGCCGACCGCGGCGGTCGTGACGAGGGCGAGCGGCACGTCGAGCAGAAAGTAGTACGCGAGAACCGCGCCCAGAAACGCGTGGGCGAGGGTCACGCCGTCGCCCAGCGCGATCCAGTTCATCGGGATCAGGATCGCGAAGATGATCGCGGGAACCCCGATGAAATGAGTCAGGCGATTCCAGCGGTTGCGATGGTAGGCGGCGTAGACCGCCATCTGCTGATCGAGAGTCTTCATCCGCCCTCCGTGTGCCGGCCTATCTTACCGCTATAATTCAAAACTTTGCGTTTAATCCTGGCGCTTCATGCTGCTTACCCACGGCAGTTCCGATGCGGTGCTGCCTGCGGTTGCGCTGACCGTCGGCAATTTCGACGGCATCCATCGCGGCCACCAGACGATGCTCGAGCGCCTCCGCGCCGGGGCGCGCAAGCGCGGTTTGGCGAGCTGCGTGCTCACGTTCGAGCCCCATCCGCGCGAGTTCTTCTCGCCGCGGGCGGCACCCACGCGCCTGACCTCGCTGCGCGAAAAACTCGAGCTGCTCGCGGCGCACGGAGTAGAGCGCGTGCACGTTCAGCGTTTCAGCCGCTCGTTCGCAGCCCTCGCGCCGGAAGCGTTCGTCGAGCAGGTGCTCGCGAAACGGCTCAGGGCTCGCTGGCTCCTGATCGGCGAGGACTTTCGTTTCGGAGCGAAGCGCGTCGGCGATCTCGCCTTGCTGAAGACGCTGGGCGATCGCTACGGATACGAAGTCGAAACCATGCCGACGGTGATGCACGCCGGCTCGCGGGTATCGAGCTCGGCGGTGCGCACCGCCCTCGCCGCAGGCGACCTCGCGGCGGCCGAGACTCTGCTCGCGCGGACCTACAGCATCAGCGGGCGCGTGGTCCACGGAAGAAAGCTCGGACGCGAGCTGGGGTTCGCCACCGCCAACGTGCAACTGAAGCACAATCGCCCTCCGCTCACCGGCATCTACGCGGCGAAGGTGCACGGCATCGGGGCCGCGGCGCGCCCGGCCGTCGCGAGCCTCGGCGTTCGGCCCACGATCACGGCGAACGGGCGCGCGGTGCTGGAGGTTCACGTGTTCGATTTCTCGGGCGATCTCTACGCCGCGCACGTGCGCGTCGAATTTCTGCACAAGATCCGCGACGAGGAGAAATATCCGGATCTCGAGACCTTGAAGACCCAGATCGCGCGCGACTGCGAAGCCGCCAAGAGCTTCCTCATGGATCACCGCAATGCCTGAGAACAAGACCGACTACAAGAAAACGCTGAACCTTCCGGACACGCCCTTTCCCATGCGCGGCGATCTTGCCAGGCGGGAGCCTCACTGGGTCGAGGAATGGCAGAAGAATAGGATCTACGAGAAGATCCGCGAGGCGAGCCGAGGAAGGCCGAAGTTCGTGCTCCACGACGGGCCGCCGTACGCGAACGGGGACATCCATATCGGCCAAGCGGTCAACAAGATCCTCAAGGACGTCGTCGTGAAGTCGCGCAACATGGCGGGCTTTGACGCGGTCTACGTCCCCGGCTGGGACTGCCACGGCATGCCGATCGAGGTGCAGATCGAGAAGACCTACGGGAAGAACATCCCGGTGGAAAAAACCCTGAGTCTCGCCCGCGCGTATGCGACTGAGCAGATCGAGCGACAAAAAAAGGACTTCCAGCGCCTGGGCGTCCTGGGCGACTGGAACAACGCCTACACCACGATGGCGTTCAAGAGCGAAGCGGACGAGATCAGGACGCTCGGCAAGATCCTCGAGAGGGGCTATATCTATCGCGGCCTGAAGCCGGTGAACTGGTGCTTCGATTGCGGCTCCGCGCTCGCCGAGGCCGAGGTCGAATACATGGACCGCATCGATTTTGCGGTCGACGTGGGGTTTCCCCTCGCCGACGATCAACGCGGAAAACTGGCGCGCGCGTTCGCGTTCGATGAACTGCCAGAAGGGCCGGTCTATGCTGTGATTTGGACGACGACACCTTGGACGATTCCCGCCAACCAGGCGTTGAACGTGCACCCGGACTACCTGTATTCGCTTGTCGAAACCGAAAAGGGGAGCTTGATACTCGCAAATGATCTCAAGGAAGCTTGTTTATCGCGCTTCGGGCTGAAGCGCAGAGCTCAATCGAGCGTGTTCGATCATAGCGCTCCCGGAAGGGCTCTTGAGCTGATCAACTTCAGGCACCCTTTCTACGAAAGACTTTCGCCCGTCTACCTCGGCGAGTACGTGACGCTGGAGCAGGGCACGGGCATCGTCCACAGCGCTCCGGCCTACGGCGTCGATGATTTCATTTCCTGCCGCCGCTACGGCATGAAGGACGAGCAGATTCTCGCTCCGGTCATGGGCGACGGAAAATATGCTTCGTCGCTGCCGTTTTTCGGAGGACTGGACATCTGGACCGCGAATTCCAGGATCGTCGAGAAGATCCGCGAAACGGGCGCCCTGTTTCATTCGGAAAAACACCCGCACAGCTATATGCACTGCTGGCGCCACAGGACCCCGATCATCTACCGCGCCACGACCCAGTGGTTCGCGGGCATGGACGAGGTGCCCGGATACAAGGGCGCGAAGCCCGCGGAGACCCTGCGCGCCACCGCGCTGCGAAGCGTGGACGCAACCCGCTTCTATCCTTCCTGGGGCCAGGCGCGCCTGCACGGAATGATCGCCAATCGTCCCGACTGGACGCTGTCGCGCCAGCGCCAGTGGGGTGTGCCGATGCCGTTCTTCATCCACAGGGAAACCGGCGCCCTGCACCCACGAACCCCGGAGCTGCTCGAAGCCGTCGCGAAGAAAGTGGAGCAGGGCGGCATCGAGGCCTGGCAGCGCATCGATGCAAGGGAATTGCTCGGCCCCGAGTCCGCGCAGTACGAGAAGGTGAAGGATACGCTCGACGTCTGGTTCGATTCGGGCTCGACGCACGAAACGGTGCTGAAGGGCTCGCACGCTAAGGAGCTGAAGTTTCCGGCGGATCTCTACCTCGAGGGCTCGGATCAGCATCGCGGCTGGTTCCATTCCTCGCTACTCGTGTCGTGCATGTTGAACGGCCGGGCGCCTTACGATGCGCTGCTCACGCATGGGTTCGTCGTCGACGGCGAAGGCCGCAAGATGTCGAAGTCGCTCGGCAACGTCATCGCTCCGCGAAAAGTCTCCGAGACGCTTGGCGCGGAGATCCTGCGCCTCTGGGTGGCGGCGACCGACTACTCGGGCGAGCTTTTCATCTCCGACGAGATCCTGAAGGGGGTGGTCGAGTCCTATCGCCGCATTCGCAACACCCTGAGGTTTCTGCTCGCGAACATTTCCGATTTCGATCCCGAGCGGCATGCGATCCCGGTGGAGAAGTGCCTCGAAATCGACCGCTACGCAATCGTGCTCGCGACGGACCTGCAGAGAAACGTGCTCGAGGACTACAAGCGCTATGAATTTCACCCGGCCGTGACTCGGCTGCTCTCCTTCTGTTCCGAGGATCTCGGCGCGTTCTATCTGGATATCCTCAAGGACAGGCTGTATACCTGTGGCGCGGATTCCTCCGCGCGCCGCTCGGCGCAAAATGCTCTTTACCACATCACGCAAAGCGTATTGCGGCTGATAGCACCTGTTCTGAGCTTCACGGCCGAGGAAGCCTGGAGGTTGTTTCAACCGGGCGATGACACCGTCTTCGTGCGCACCTACTATCGGCTTCCCGAAGTTTCCGGGGCGGAAGCGCTGCTCGGGAAATGGCGGGCCCTGCGCCAGATCCGTTCGGAGGTGCAGAAACTCCTCGAGAATCATCGCTCCGCGGGGAGGATAGGCTCCTCGCTGCAGGCCGAAGTCGAGATCGTCGCGAGCGGCGAGAAGCTGAAACTGCTGAAAGGCCTGGGCGACGATCTGCGCTTCGTGCTCATCACCTCGCGCGCGACCGTGGCCCGGGCTGCAAGCGAAGTCGACGAAGCGATTCATACTTTGCCGAGCCCGCACCCGAAATGCGAGCGCTGCTGGCACTATCGTGCGGACGTTGACTCGGATCCTGCCCACCCGGGAATCTGCGGGCGCTGCGTGCAAAATCTCTACGGGTCCGGCGAGCCCCGGCGATTCGCGTGATCCCTGCGAGCCTGAAACGCATCGCCCCGTGGCTCGCGCTCGCGCTCGTCCTCGCCCTGGCGGACCAGGCGAGCAAGTACGCGATCAGTGCTAGCCTGCGCTTCGGAGAGGTGCGCGAGATCGCGCCGTTCTTCAATCTGGTGCTCGCGCACAACCGCGGCGCCGCGTTCAGCTTCCTCGCCGACGCGGGCGGCTGGCAGAGAGCGCTGTTCATCGGCATAGCCGTCGCTGCGACCGGCGCCATCGTGTTCCTCCTCGTCAGGCATTCGAGCGAGCGCCTTTTCTCGGCGGGACTCGCCTTGGTACTGGGTGGAGCGCTCGGCAATCTCTGGGACCGGATCGCCCTCGGCCACGTGGTGGATTTTCTCGACTTTCACGCCTTCGGCTGGCATTTCTGGGCCTTCAATCTCGCCGATTCGGCGATCAGCGTAGGCGCGGGACTGCTGATACTCGACGGGCTGCGTTCGGCCGGCGCGGCGCAAAAGCCCTAGAATAGACCGGCATGGAAGTACTGCTCGCCAATCCACGCGGTTTTTGCGCCGGTGTCGAGCGCGCGATCAGCATCGTCGAGCGCGCGCTCGCGATCCACGGCGCGCCGATCTACGTGCGCCACGAGGTCGTGCATAACAAGTACGTCGTCGAGGACCTTAAGAGCAAAGGCGCCGTGTTCGTCGAGGCGCTGGTCGAGGTTCCCCCGGGCAGCACGGTGATCTTCAGCGCCCACGGCGTCTCGAAGGCCGTGCGCGCCGAGGCCGAGGCGCGGGGTTTGCGCGTATTCGACGCGACCTGTCCACTCGTCACCAAGGTGCATGTCGAAGTCGCGAAGATGCGCGCGGCGGGCCGCGAAATAGTCATGATCGGCCACCGCGGCCATCCGGAGGTCGAGGGGACCATGGGCCAGGCCGTCGCGGGCATGTACTTCGTGGAAACCACCGCCGACGTCGCGCGCGTGGAAGTGCGCGATCCGGGAAAGCTCTCCTACGTGACGCAGACGACGCTCTCGGTGGATGACGCCGCGGCGATCGTTGAGGCGCTGAAAGTGCGCTTTCCCGCGATCACGGGTCCGAAGAGAGACGACATCTGCTACGCGACGCAGAATCGGCAGGACGCGGTCAAGGTCATGGCGCCGCAATGCGACGTCGTGATCGTGGTCGGCTCGCCCAACAGCTCCAACTCCAACCGGCTGCGCGAGGTCGCCAAGAGCCGCGGCATCGAAGCCTACATGGTGGACAACGCCGCGCAACTGAAGGCCGAGTGGGTCGCGGGAAAGCGCCGGGTCGGCGTGACGGCCGGAGCCTCCGCTCCGGAAGTGCTGGTGAACGAGCTGATCGCGCAGCTCAAGGCGCTCGGCGCGGGCAGCGTGCGCCAGCTCCAAGGTGTGAACGAGAGCGTGGTGTTCACCCTGCCGCGCGAGCTGGCCTTGCGCTCCACGCCGCGCTAGACGCTTTTCGGCGCCCGGCGCGGGAGCGGGCCCGCTTTAGCGTTCGCGGTAGGAGAAGCGCGCTATTCCCTTCGGGTTCCGGTTGATGTTGACGTTGCCGGTGCCCAGGCCGCCGCCGGAATCCGTGTTGATCGTGCGGATCGACCCGTCGGTCGTTTGTATCGGCGTGAAGCCCACCAGGAACGCGCCTTGTCTCACCGCGGCGATGTTGTTCAAGGCTCCCGGAACGTAGCTTCCGGTGGTGAAATCGAGGTTGTAGATGAAGGAGTCTCCCCCGGGCGTGCAACCGCCCACGATCGGAACATTGCTCGCGAAGACCAGCGTCCCGAGCTCGAGGCGCGGGTCGAGCACGATGCGCTCGCCGGGACTGTCCCCCCCCGGATTGAGGTCGATGACGAAGCCGTCCTGGGTGGCCCAATTGACTGCATTGTTCGAGATCGTTCGGCTCGATCCGGCAGTGAGCGTCTGCCTCACCAGGTTCGCGCTGCGGATGTTCGTTCCGTAGTCGGCGTCCTTGTCCTTGAATCCGTAAATGGACTGCTGCGAGGTGTCCGACGGGTCGGTAGCGGCGAGATAGCGCCCGGTCCCGACATAGTAGAGGCGGTTGTTGTTGAGATTGGTCACCACCGGCCGCACGCTGATCGGCTGCGGATTGCCTGCGGCGTCCTTCAACGTGGCCATGTGCATCAGCGCCGGCGGCGAGGTCGACATGTCGATCCGCCAGACGTTGCCTTGCAGATCGCCGCCGTACACGAAGTCCATCTTGGCATCGACCAGTCCGGCCTTGAAGTACGCGCCCTGCCTCATCAGGCCCGAGGGCGTGACGGTATTGCCCACTCCGGTGCCGACCTTGTCCAGCACCTGCCCGGTAATCGCATCGAGCACGTAGAAGAAACCCATGCCGGTCCCCGGGCTGACGTTGTTCAGACCGGAAGTGAGGACGACGACCCATTTCCCGTCGAACGCGCGCTTGCCGATCACGGGGTTGCCGTAGCTGAAGCCCAGATCGGTGTCGCTGTGGCTGACCGTGCTGACCGCCGGGCACAGCGTCGAATCGGAGCAGAACTCCCACAGGCCCTTCGGGTTCTTCGGATCGGTGACATCGAGCGCATAGAAGCCGCGGGCGCCGCCGTTGGCGCCTCCGACGACGATCGTCTTCCAGGCCGAGGCTGTGGCGTCGAACACGTCTCCGATCTCCGGGCTTCCGTCGAGCATGAAGCGGTGCGCACTCGCGTAACCCGTATCCGCGATCTGGTAGATGCCGGGCATGACGAACTTCGGCATGTAGGCCCAGTTTTCGCAACCTGCGACCGCGGTTGCCGAAGTCGTCGGCAGGACAGTCGGGCAAAGCGGGCTCGTTTGCGGGTCCCCGTTGGAATTCGTGGTGTTGTCGAAGGAGTGCAGCAGTCCGTCGTTTGCCGCGACGTAGAGCGCCCCGGCGCGGTTATCGTTCGCGCTCTTGAAGGTGCTGTAGCCGGTGTCGGTATAGTTGAACAGCGGAACCCGGATGAACGCCGGGGTCGCATCGACGATGTCGCCGAGCACGGTCTGCACGGTCGCGTTGGTCACCGGATCGGTCTCGACCCGGTCGCGGAAGAGCACCGCCTCGTTGCCGGTCTGCCCGCGCAGGAACCCGATGAGCGCGGTGCCGGCGTTCACCACCGTCTTCTGGGCCAGGGTCAGAAGCGAGCACTGCGACATCGCGGTGCACTTGTTCATGAAGAAGGCCTGCTCGGCGGGCGTCATGGTCGCGAACTGGAACGCCTTGAGCTTGGTCGGCGCGGTGGTGTCGAGCATGAGGATGTTGCGCGTATCGGTGCTCGCGCCGACTTGGGTGAGGAGCTGCTGGTCGGCTTGCCACAGGATGATCGGCTTGCCCTGGGCGTCTTTCAGCACGGCGCCGGTAACGGCGTCGAGTCGCTGCGCCTTGACGATCCCGGACCAGGTGTTGGTCTGATAGGTGGTGCTGAATGCGAAATTGTCCTTGGGCGTGATGTTCGGGCTCGACGTGGCCGCAGCCGCCGCCGAAGAGTTCCGCCCCGCAATGTTGGCCAAGGCGTTCTGAATTGCGTTCGCAAGGGTACGCGGGTTCAGCGCGAGGAAGTACGTCCCGCGCCCGTTGACGGCGGCGTGCCACAGATCGTCGAGCGCGCTCTGCTGGTCCTGTTGCGGCGCCGGCCAGTTGCACGTGCCCGAGGCCCAGAAACAGACGTTGGCCACCGCGTTCTTGATGTTCGCGAAATCCCCGGGTCCCGTTTCGTAATCGGGGTCGTAGAGCATCAGCCCGTCGGCGAGGCCCAGCGTGAAGGTGACCATGTGCTGGTGTTGCGCGAAGTCCTTGTTTCCCGCCTTGCTCGGGACGTTGTTCGCGGACACGTCGCCATTCGGGGGTGTGGTATTGGGACTCGTCGCGGGCCCGGTCGGTTTGTTGTTCTTGTCCACCCCGCCGCGCAGATCGGTCATGTAGTAGTACAAGGCGACGTCGGCGAGCGTGCCGGAGCCGCCGGGGTTCGTCCCGGCGACCGTCGTCGGCAGGATGTTTCCGTCGTAGGTGCCGGTGGCCCGGCTGGACACCGGATCGATATAGGCGGGCGTCACCCCGGCAGGCGTGTATAACTGGTTGTCGATATTGTCCCAGTTTCCCATCGCGGCGCCGGCGATGTCTTGCCCCGCGTTGCTGTTCCAGAAACCGTCCGTGGTGAGGAGCGAATAGTTTTTCTGGCACGACGACTGTATCGGGTCGTCGGCCGCCGGAATCCCTGCCGTCAGCCCCGTACCGAGCTTGCCGGCAAAAATCCATCCGGCGCGCGAAAGCGCCTCGCGCAGGGGCGTGAAGGCCCCGGGAGTCTGCTGGTAGAACTTGGTGTAGAAGTTGTTCGCGTTCGTCGTGTTGAAATTGTCGATTCTCAGGTACTGGGCCGCGGCAACGCTGCCGCTGTCCGCGGCGTGAATCGTGATGAGGCCCACGCGCAGACTGTCGGGCTTGGGCGGCGTGCCGGTCGGATTGGAGATGAACCCGCGAAACGAAATTCCCACCGAGGTCTTCATCATCTGCATGCGGGTGCGGTAGTACGCGTACCACTTCGCGTAGTTCTGGATTTCCTCGGTGTAGGTGCAGGACGGCGGCGCCGCGCACTCGACCCGGAGGGGCCGCGCGCCGTAAGAGGCGACGGTGGATTTGATGGTGTCGCGGATGAACCATCCGTAGCGGGGAAACTGGTAGGTCTGCAGCCCCGTCACATTGAGGTACTTCAGCTGGCAGCGGTTGGTCTGCGGCGTGGTCGCGATGAAGGTGACTGCGCCGTGGGCGAGCGCTTCCTCCTGCGTCCGGCAGAAGCGCACGTACGCCGGGAACGGATGATCGGCGGGCGGCGTGGCGGGCGGAGCGTACTCGTTGCAGTCGGTGAGGGCGGCGTCGGTGCACCATTCGACCGGGACGATGCGGTAGGCGAGCGCCGGGCCGTTGACGGTGCTCGCGACGTTGTAAAGGCCGTTGCGCACCCAGAATCCCGCCGTGGAAGTGATCGTGCCCCCGTTGACCGCGTATGTGAAGGTGGTCGCGGTGACGGCCGTGACACTGGCGCTGGTGACGCTCATGGCGCTGGAGGTCGGGACGAAGGTCGTGACGATGTCGTTGACGACCAGGCCGTGGTTGCCGCTGGTGGTCACCGTGACGGTGCCGCTCGAGCGCGCGAAATTTCCCGAATCGCACTTGCGGTAGGACGCGCTCGTCGCGGTTATCGTGCCCGAACTTCCCGAGGTATAGGTGAAGGTGTTGGCATTGGTCGTCGAGGCCACGGGGACGCAGGTGACACTCAGGCCTCCCGTACCGCTGGTGACGAACACCTTGTCGGAAGTGGTCAGGCCGTGCGCTTCGACCGTGGTCGCGGTCACCGTGCTGCCCGCTCGCGTGAAGCTTCCGATGGGCATCATCTCGGGAAGACCGAACACCATCGTTTGCGCGCCGCCCACTACGTTGAAGCTCGCGTTGGACTTGTTGGTGCGGTAGGGAAACTGGCCCGCCGACATGGCGTGGCCGACGTCGTCGGTGCCCGAAACGAGCGTAAGGCCGGGGATCCCTGCGGGCGCGCCAGGTGACGCCGGGGACGCCGAGTCGGTCTGGCCGTTGCGCATGCACACGTTGTTCGAGTTGCAATACCTCCTGTCCGGTATCGCGCTCGTGACGTCGATCGTGCCCGAGGCGGCGGTGTAGGCGTCCTTCGGGGTCGCGGTGGGCGTGAGGGTCCCGCTCGGCGGATTGACGTGCGGCTGGCCGTTCGAGTCGATGCCGGCGAGGTAGCTGAAGTTCGGATCGTACCCGACGCCGTTCATCGCAAATTCCCCGCCCGCGGAGTACGGCGGGTCGCCTTCCACGCAGATAGTGCTTCCGGCGCTGCTGGTCATGCAGGGATTGTTCGGAGCGCTGTTGCTGCCCGAGACGGTGAAGACGGTAGTGGGGTCGACGTAGTCGGGAACGAACTGCCAGGCCATGCTCCCCGAGTTGTCGAGCGTGAAGAGAAGATTCGGGAGAATGTTGTTGCCGCCCGCAGAGGCGAGCGGCAGCTGGGAAATTGTGACCTGGGCAAACGCCGGCTGCACCGCCAGATTGGCGGCGAGTCCGTAGGCGAGGAGGCGCCTGATCAGGACGACGTGGTTGCGTTTCATGGTTTGCTCCCTCTGGGGCGGGTGCGCTCTAGTTGAACGCCCTCACCAAGGATTGAACGATCGAAATCGAGTTGCGCGGTCCCACGGCCTTCGCCGTGATGCGGTAATGGGTGGCCGGCACCGTGGTATGGGAGTCCGTCGGCCGGGTCTGGTCGGAACCTTGCCCTGCCAGGGTCGACGTGGAGACCGTCTGCGCGCAGGTGTTGCCTGTGGCGTTGGTGTCGACATTGGGCAGGGCGCACAAGCGGTGGATGAGGAAGTACACCGTGTTACCGCCGGCGTCGGGGTTGCCGTTGTTCAACTGCCCCGCCTCGCCCCAGTTGAGCGGATCGTACCAGTCCGGGTCGTTCGCGGCGACGCTGGAAAAGTAACCGTTGGAGGCCGTTCCGGACTGGTGGTTGTCGTTGATCAGGGTCGGGCCGAGATTCGCGGTGAGCCAGGCGACGCCGGCCTGGATTCCCTGGTCGGCCGCATTGACCGAAGCCTGCCGCAGCCCGATGTTGCCGGCCGTGATGGTCGCGGTATCCACCGAGCGCATCGTCGCGATGCCGGCCAGGGTCATGGCGACCAGCACGATGAGCGCGATGATCAGGATCGTGCCGCCTTGACGGGCGCGCCGCGGCGCGCGCGCTCGCCCGCGTTGGGAGAACGAACGGGAACTTTTCATGTCAGCTCGACTTCCATATCCAGTTGCGCAAGGGAATCGTGGTTTCGAACACCCGATACCGGTAGCATTTCCAGTCATCCGGAGCAGCCACGCTCGCACTGACATCGAGCCGCGTCTTGTAATTGAGCGTAGCGGCCCACGGGGTGCCCGTCCACGGCGGCTCGGCGGTGGTTGCATCGCACGGATCGCTGAGCTTCCCCGTCGAGGGCTTCTCAGGCAGCGCGCTGCGCGAGACCACGGCGATGCGCACCGCGATGAGGTTGGCCCAGGGCACCGGGGCCAACGCGTTGAAGGTCGCCGCATCCACGTAGCGGTCGACGATGCCGTCGCCCTTGACCGCGGGGCCGACGTTGTACGTGACGGTCACGCCGTCGTTGATTCCGTCGTCCAGCCCGTACAGGGCGCGCATGTGGACGATGTTGTCGGCGATCGTGGTGACGGCCGGTTGGCCGTTGTCGATCTGGAACTGGGACGCCACCGTCAGGCTGCCGTTCGCCAGGGCGTAGAAGTTGTAGACGGGGAAATTGACGGGTGCGGTTCCGCCGGGGGGCGTGGTGTAGAGATTGCCGAGGTTGAATACGCGCGTCACGTTGGCCGTGCCCACCCCATCGTAGAAAACGCCTAGCCCTCCGGGCGGGTTGAATCTGGGAGTGCGTGTGAACCCTGCGCTCAAGTACGAAGTGTTGTCGTGTCTGAGCTGATTCGTACTCAAGGGTGCTAGGCCGGTGTACTCCATGATCGAGCAGTTCTTCCCCGAGTTGGGTTCGGTCAGGAGGAGCAGGTCGCCGGGCTTGTACCCGAACGGGTTGGTGACGTTGAGCGGATCGGCGCTGTTGAGGTAGTCCGCGCCAAGGGGGACGCTGCCTGCGGCCTGGGGCTGCGAGCCGTAGAGTACGGCGATCTGGTCCGGGGCCGTGGTTGCAGCCCCGGAGGTGATGAACACCGGAGCGAGTTTCATGGTGACGCCCGCCGGCGGGAAATTCGGAGTCGCGCGCTTGTTGTCGTATCCGATGATATTGCAGCCGACGAAGCCGGTGTCGTTGAATCCCATTCCCGCATTCTTGAAATCGCGCTCCATGGTATAGAGCGCGATCACGCCGTTTTGCTGGGCGTCACCGCCGCTCGTCGTGGTGCGCTTGATGCCCTCGGAGACTTCGAACACCTGGAAGATGATGATCATGCCGATGAGCCCTATCAGCATGGCCACCAGCAGCTCCACCATGCTGAAGCCGCGCTCGGAAACACGATGTCGGAAGGGGCGCATCGCTTTAGGTCGAGCTCGGATAGACGTAGGCGATCACCGTATGGCTGTGCGCCGGAAGGTTCTGCGTCACCTCTTGGGGCAGGCGCCATCTGACGGTGATCTGCACCGTCGCTCCGGTGGGTGTCGGCGACGCCACCGGGACGGTGTTGGTCAGCGTCACGACCGGAAGCTGGTTTCGATCCACATTTGCGCGAGCAACTCCTGCGCGAGGAACGCCGCTTCGCTGCGATACTTGGCGCTCGCCACGTCCTTGATCGCGACGGCCTGCATCCCCACCACGGCGAGGATGCCGATCGAGAAGATGAGGATCGCCGCCAGGGCCTCGATGAGCATCACGCCGCACTCGCTCCCCGGCGCCGGAAATCGCGTGCCTGCGCGCATCGTCGTCTCTCCTTTCACGGGAACGCCGGGCAGCCGCGCGTATCGGAGACCGCCAGGGATGGATCGCACATGCGGATGCTTCCGCCGGCGTTGATGACAAGGCGCAGCGGACGTCTTGCGTCGGCTCCGATCTTGTTGTTGGTCAGGTCGATTTTGTTGATGCTCGGTGTTCCATCGGCGTTCGCGGTGACGTTTCCCAGCGCCGCGAAAGTCACGGTGCTGGCCGCCTGCGGCACGGGCGGGGCGGGCGGGGAGGGCACGAACATGGACGTCGCCTGAGCGTTAGGAGAACCTTCGGCGCTGGTGCGCTTTTGGAGAATTCGCCCGGGAGGAGGAACGGGCTGGCCGCTGTCGGTGAGCGCATCGCACGCACCGGTGGGATCGGCGAGGCTCACCACCCAGCTCACCGAGACCGGCGTGGTCAGCGAGTCGCTTGACAAGACGCAACTCGAGCTCAAGTCGGAGACGAGCGCGAAGCGCACCGGGGTGTTGCGGCGCACCGCCTCCCCGCGCGCCACCTGCAAGCCGTTGAGCGTCGCCTCGGCGGCGGCGCGGATCTGCTGGTTCTGCAGCCATTCGACGAAGCCCGGGGCGCCCAGCCCGATGAGTATGCTCAGGACCGCGAGCGAGATCATGACCTCGATGAGGTTGAGGCCGAGCTGCGGGGCGCGCACGCTCAGCACTGGCCGCCCTTCTTGATGGTCCAGCAGTTCGGATTGCTCGTGTACCCGGCTTGTTCGATCGTCGAGCCCGAAGTCACCGTGGTGGCGCGGACGTTGCCTTCGTTGATCGTGAACCTGAGGCCCGTCATGCTGCCGTCGGTGGCGTCGGCCTGGATCGTGTAATGGGTTGCATCAGGCACCGTGCAGGTGATGCTGAAACGCGCCAACGGTGTGTAGGAAATCTGTGTCGGGGTTACAACGGCAGGAAGGGCCACACAGCCGCCCGTAGGATACTGACGGTTATCCTGGAAGTACTGCTCCGCCTTGACCCGCATCGCGAGCAGAGCCGAAGTCGCTTCCTGGATCTTGCCGCGCCTCACGTAATCGGTGTAGTTGGGGAGGGCGATCGCCGCCAGGATCGCGACGATCGCGACCGTGACCATCACTTCAATCAGGGTGAAACCGGTTGGGCGCTGCATGGGGAACTCCTTTTTTTGCGGCTCAATGATAGGGAACTCGGGGAGTCCGCCGCAAACCTTCCCGACGAGTGGCCGAAATCGGCGTACGTACGGCAGTTGCGCGGGAATTCTAGCGGAATTAGTTCACGTTCCCGGGTCGCGGCTCTCGGGAGAGTTTGATGGATTGGAGCCTGAATTAGACAGGGTCCAAATGCTGGTCTAGAATGCATTCATGAGAAAAGGGCAACACCGAAATCGTGAAAATATCGCCCAGCGCCTGCGTCGGCATGGAATCACGCCGACGCACCAGCGCATTGAGATCGCCCACGTTCTGTTCACGCGGCGCGAGCACCTCTCGGCCGATCAGATCCTGAAGCGGGTCAACACCCGCTACGCCGAAACATCGAAGGCGACCGTCTACAACACGCTGAAACTGTTCCTGGAAAAGAAGCTGATCCGGGAGCTGGTCGTGGATCCGGCCAAAATCGTCTACGACCCGAACACCGAACCGCACCATCACCTGTACGATGTCGTGACGGGACGGCTCACCGACGTCTCCGCCGACAATATCCGCGTCGTCGGCCTGCCGGCTTTGCCGCAGGGCACGGTCGCCGACGGCGTGGACATCATCATCCGCACGCGCCCGCAATCCCAGTAAAACCGGGGACAGACCGCTATTTTCGGCATCTTGAGTCCTGCGCCTTTCGCCGCGAAGGAAAATGGTGGTCTGTCCCCGGTTTTGCCGCTGATATAATGCGGGCTCACCCTTCGTGCGCGGGACGCAGGCTGGCGTAGCTCAGCTGGTAGAGCAACTGATTCGTAATCAGTAGGTCGGTGGTTCGAGTCCACTCGCCAGCACCATCCAGGGCTACGAACTACCCGCGCCGATTCTTCCTCCGGCAGCGCACGAGACGGAGAGAGGCATCATGAAGCTGTTCGGAGTAGGCGCGTCTGATCATCCCATGGCCGATGTGAAGGAGGCCCGGGCGATCCTCGACGCCATTCCCGCGGGCGACCCGTTCAAGGTGCTGGAAGATCTGAGTCACTGGCTGGAATCGGTGCGCACCTGGCCCGGCTTCAAACCCGAGCACCGCGCGCAGATCGTGCAGATGGTGGACGACGCCGCGCAGCTTCACCTTCGCAAACTCCAGCGGGAGTATGTCTCCTCGCAGCGCCCGTCCAAGTTCCTGGAAAACCGGCTGTGGTCTGTGATACGCGAATGGCATCGGCAATCCGGGCTCGCGTTCGCGATCTGCATCGACGCGTACGCAACCGGCCAGAAGGGCTGGGAGGACCTGAAACAGAGCGTGCCGCTGCTCACCGTGCGTGCGCTGCGTGCGCTCGCCGCGCAGATGAAATGGCAGCACATGCGCTACGGTCCCGCGGAGAATTCCCTGTGGGAAATGATCGCAAAGATCTACGCGCTCTCCGAGAACCGCAAGTATTCGCAGTCCAAGGCGATCGCGTACCCAGGTTCGCCCGCAGAGACTTCGCCCGAGCAGGAATTCCTCAAGGCGGTGATGTTTGCGGCATCGTCGCCTGACAGCTTGCTGCCAGTCGAGATTGAGCTGGTCGAGCGGTTGATCGCGCATCTTGCCGGCTCCTTCAAGCTCACTACCAGCCCGCGGCCCGATATCGTCTACTGCTTCGATCTGGCAAATCACGAACCCCCGGTGCGTGCCGCGCATCTGCCGCACCGCGCACCAACGCTCAGGTTCTTTGCCGCAGGCGGCGCGGTGAAGGAGATCGAGAAGCTCGCTCAGACGGTGAAATCGACCGGGGCGGTGCCTTCGAGCATCGCGCTCGGCGGTAACTACGAACCCGAGGTCGTGCTCGACGTTCTCGACCACCTTGCTCTTCACTGGGCGCCCAAGCCGCCGGAGAGGAGGGCACAGCGTCACAGAGTCAAGTCGCGGCTCACCGTCACCTATGGCTTCGACGGAGTGCGCGCCGCGCTAGACCCCACCGGGGAGGTGCAGTTCGATCCGGGCAAGGTCGAAAGCTGGATCGTCGAGAACGTCAGCGCCGGAGGATTCGGAGCGAGCGTGCCGCAAATCAAGGGAGAGTGGCTGAAAATCGGCTGCTTGCTCGGGCTGCAGCCCGAAGGCGGCTCGAACTGGCTGGTCGGCGTGATTCGCCGTTTGACGCGCGAATCCCCGCAGCAGGGAACGGTGGGAATCCAGACCTTGGGCCGGGCCGCGCTGCCCGTGCAGGTGAGGCTGCGGAGCGGGCAGATGGGAATCAGCCGGGACTCGGAAACTGCGATCCTGCTCAATCCGGTCGATTCCGCTCCCGAGGCGCAGCTGCTGCTGCGCGCCAATGTCCTGCTTGTCGGCCAGAATCTGGAGCTCGAGCGAAACGGGAAGGCCTACCTGCTGCTGCCTACGGGGGATATGGAACGCGGCGACGACTACGCGCTGGTGCGTTGTCGCCAGATGATCCGCGATACAGGCGAGTAGGACCGTCCGTCAGGTCCCGGGGCCGAGCACCTTTCCCAGCCAGGCGCTGATATCGGCGAGCTCCTCCGGGCAGACCGAATGCGGCATCCGGTATTCACGCCATTCCACGGGGTAGCCGAGCGATTGCAAAAGCCCGCGGGACTGTTCGGCTCTGCCGAGCGGGATGATCGGGTCGTTGCTGCCGTGCGCCATGAAGATCGGGACATTGCGGTTGGCGGCGCTCGCCTCAGGGAGGAGCTTTTCCCCGACCGGCACGTAGGTGGACAAGGCCATGACTCCGGCGATGCGCTCAGGATGGCGCAAGCCGGTGTGCAGCGCGATCGCGCCGCCCTGCGAGAATCCCGCCAGCACCAACCGCTCTGCCTTCGTACCGCGCTCCCTTTCCCTGCCGATGAGGGTTTCGATGGATGCTTGCGAGGCCCGCACGCCGCGCTCGTCCTCGCGCCGGTTCGCGCCGTCGGCGATGTCGTACCATGCGCGCATGCGCATGCCGCCGTTGATCGTCACCGGCCTCACCGGCGCGTGCGGGAATACGAAGCGGATCGCTGTCTTGGGGAGCCGAAGCTCGGGCACGATCGGCGCGAAGTCGTTGCCGTCCGCGCCCAGCCCGTGCAGCCAGATGATGCTCGCTGTGGGGTTTTTTCCGGTTTCGATTTCGATTGCGGCCAGCGGCTCGGGCATGAGTCAACTCGCTTTCGGGCGGATCGCCGACTTGGGCCGGAAGGCCTTCACCACTTCCTCGCGCGTCTCGATGTAGGGCCCGCCGATGAGGTCGATGCAGTAGGGAACGGCGGCGAAGATGCCCGCGACGATTTGCTTTCCGTCCTTGCCTTTCAGGCCTTCGAGCGTTTCGCGGATCGATTTGGGCTGGCCGGGGAGGTTGATGATGAGCGAGCGCTTGCGCACCACTGCGATCTGCCGCGAGAGAATCGCGGTGGGAACGAACTCGAGGCTGATCCTGCGCATCTGCTCGCCGAATCCCGGCATAATCTTGTCGGCTATCGCGAGCGTGGCCTCGGGCGTGACGTCCCGGGGAGCGGGGCCGGTGCCGCCGGTGGTGAGCACGAGGTGGCAACCGTGCCGATCGACGAGGTCGAGGAGAGTCGCTTCGATCACGGGTCCCTCGTCGGGAATCAGCCGCGTTTCAGTCCGCCAGGGGGTCGCGACCGCGCGCGAGAACCATTCCTCGAGCGCCGGAATGCCTTCGTCCTTGTAGACGCCGCTCGAGGCGCGGTCGCTGATCGAAACGAGTCCGATCAGCAGCTCTTCATTCGCCGTCATCTTCGGGAACCGGTTGCGAATCCGCGATGATATCGCGCAGCGCCCGGAACAGCTCGCGATAGGCTCGCGGCGGGCGGCCCGCAGTGCGCTCCTCGCGCGCGTTGCGCACGAGCGTGCGCAAGTGCTGGGTGTCGGCGCCCGGATGGGCATGGACCAACGTGCAGATCGCGCCGTCGTTCTCCAGCAACTTCTCGCGCCAGCGCTCGATGCGGTGAACTCGCGCGGTCTCTTCGGCCGAGACCCCGTCCCAGACCTTGAGCTTCTCGCGGATCGGTTCCGGGTCGACCGCGCGCATGAGCCTCCCGATGTATTGCAGCTGCCGACGCCGCGCCTCGTGCTTGGTCGTGCGCCGAGCAAACTCGACCGCCTCGCGCAGGTGTTCGGGCAAACCAACCGCCACGAGCTGCTCGGAATTGAGCTCGACCAGGCGCGCGCCTAGCGCCTGCAGCTCGTGCATTTCGCGCTTGCGCTGCGTCTTGCTGGGTTTTTCTTCGTCCTGCACGTTTCCCGGAAGCGGAGATAGGCTGATATATCATAGCGTCTTTCCACGGCGTTCCAGCATGGCTCAAGCCCGCTTTTCGCACGACATGGCCGCATTGAAGACGATCGCGGCCGACGCTCTGGCGCACGCTGCGCAAAAAGGCGCGGGCGCCTGTGATGCCGAGGCCTCCGACGGCTACGGCCAGACGGTGACGGTGCGCAAGGGCGAGGTCGAGACGATCGAGTACAACCGCGACAAGAGCCTGGGCGTGACCGTCTACGTCGGCAAACGCAAGGGCTACGCGAGCACCGCCGATTTCACCGGGCGCGCAATCCGCGACACTGTCGACGCCGCGTTGACGATCGCTCGCTTCACTGCGGAGGACGAAGCCGCAGGGCTCCCCGATCGGGAGGACCTTGCTCGCGATCCCGGCGACCTCGACCTCTTCCATCCTTGGGATCTGCCCGTCGAGCGTGCGATCGCGATCGCGAAGGCCTGCGAGGCCGCCGCGTTCCGCCTGGACAAGCGCGTGGTGAACTCCGAGGGCGCCAGCGTCTCCTGCCAGCAGTGGCATTTCGCCCTCGCCAACAGCCACGGCTTCCTCGACGGTTTTCCCACGTCGCGGCACACGATCTCCTGCGCGGTGATCGCCGCCGAGGACGGCCGGATGCAGCGCGATGACTGGTACGTATCGCAGCGTTCGCCGCGGGACTTGGCCGAGCCCGAAGCCGTCGGCGACTACGCCGGGAGGCGCGCGCTCGCACGCTTGAGGAGCCGGAAGATCGGAACGGTCCAGGCGCCGGTGCTGTTCGAGGCGCCCGTGGCGAACGACTTGCTCGCGACCTTCGTTTCGGCGGTGAGCGGGGGAAACCTCTACCGCAAGGCTTCGTTTCTGCTCGACAGTCTGGGAAAGGAAGTCTTCGCGCCGATCGTCACGCTGGTCGAGCGGCCGCACCTGCCGCGCGCACCGGCGAGCTCCTGGTTCGACGACGAAGGCGTCGCGACGCGCAACCGCGACGTGGTGAAGGAGGGCATGCTGCGCGGCTATTTTCTCGGGAGTTATTCCGCGCGCAAGCTCGGCATGAAGACCACAGGCAGCGCGGGCGGCAATCACAATCTGATCCTGGAGGGCGGCGAGCTCGATCTTCCCGGACTCATCAGGACGATGGGTCGCGGCCTCCTGGTGACCGAGCTGATCGGGTTCGGGGTGAATCTCGTCACCGGCGACTACTCGCGCGGCGCGGCGGGCTACTGGGTGGAGGGGGGCGAGATCCGGTACCCCGTGGAGGAAATCACCATCGCGGGCAACCTGCGCGAGATGTTCCGCTCCGTCGTGGCGATCGGAAACGACGTGCTTACACGCGGCTCGCGCAGTTGCGGCTCGATCCTGATCGAGGAAATGACCATCGCCGGAAACTGAACTCTGCGCCCCGGAACGGGAGTTATAATCGGGCGAGCTTTCCATCCTAGGAGGATCAGCCATGAAAAGACGCGAATTCCTGAAGAGCGCCGGAATCGGTACGGCAGCCGGCGCCGCATTGCTGGCGGCGGAGGCCGGCGCGCAAACGGGCGGTCTTCCAGCCGTCAACTGGCGCATGGCGGCAAGCTGGCCGAAAAGCCTCGACACGCTGTACGGTGGCGCGGATCTGATCAGCAAGCGAGTTGCGGCCGCGACCGGCGGCAAATTCAACATCAAGGTTTTCGCCGCGGGCGAGATCGTGGGCGGGTTGCAGGTTCTCGACGCCGTGCAAAACGGCACGGTGGAGTGCGGTCATACGGCGACCTATTACTATTTCGGCAAGGATCCGACATTCGCGTTTTCCTGCGCCATTCCGTTCGGCTTGAACGCCCGCCAGCAGAACGCCTGGATGTATCACGGGGGCGGCCTGGAACTGATGCGCGAGTTCTTCAAGGAGTACAACATCATTCAGTTTCCCGCCGGCAACACCGGCTGCCAGATGGGCGGCTGGTTCAGGAAGCCCATCAACAAGGTCGCGGACCTGAGGGGCCTGAAGATGCGCATCGGCGGAACCGGCGGTCTTCCGCTCACCAAGCTCGGCGTCGTGCCGCAGCAGATTGCGGGCGGCGATATCTACCCGGCGCTCGAGAAGGGAACGGTCGATGCGGCCGAATGGGTCGGCCCCTACGACGACGAGAAGCTCGGCTTCGCCAAGGTGGCGAAGTACTACTACTACCCCGGGTGGTGGGAAGGCGGTCCGGAGCTCGACCTCCTGGTCAACATCAAGGCTTGGGAATCGCTGCCTGCCGAGTACAAGGCGATCCTCGAGGCCGCGTGCGCCGAAGCCAACGTTTGGATGGTGGCGAAATACGACGCGCTCAACCCGGATGCGCTGAAGCGGCTGCTCGCGTCCGGCGTGAAGCTGCAGCCGTTCTCCAACGAGATCATGGCCGCTTGTTACAAGGCCTCAGCCGAGGTGTACGACGAATTCGCGTCGAAAAATCCGAAGTTCAAGAAGGTTTACGACTCCTGGAAGAAATTCCGCAACGAGCAGAACCAGTGGTTTGCCGTCGCTGAAAGCCGCTTCGACAACTTCATGATCGCTGCCGAACGCCTGACCCAGCGAGGCGCGTCGAAGAAAGGTTAAGAAAGCCTGAGTTTCCCGCAAGCTGGGAACCCCGCGCTAGGCGGGGTTTCCTTTTTCCGGCGAGTCTCACGCCGCCGCTATTTCTTTTTCGCTGCCGGTTTCTCGGGGCCGCCGCCCAGTGCGCGCTCGAGAGCTTTTTCCGCCTGTTCCTGTTGGGAGTCCTGGTCGCCAGGCTGATCGGCAGCGCCCGGTTCCCCCGGCGCCTCCCGCTCCTCGGCAGGCACGTCGATCTGAATATTCCGGATGTCCAACGCCTGCTTTTTTGCGATCCCTCCCGTCACGATGCCGGGGAACGAGATGATGAGCGCCACCATGACGATCTGGATCAGCACGAAGGGCACCGCGCCCCAATAGATCTGCCCAGTCGTGACCCGCGCCGTCAGCCTGCCGGTGAGCGTGTCGGTGAAATCCTTGGCAGGCGCCACGCTGCGCAGGTAGAAGAGCGCGAAGCCGAAAGGCGGGTGCATGAACGAGGTCTGCATATTGACCCCGTAGAGCACGCCGAGCCAGATGAGATCGATGCCGAGCTTCTCCGCGACCGGCCCCAGCAGCGGAATGACGATGAACGACAGCTCGAAGAAATCCAGAAAGAAGGCCAGCACGAAGATGAGGATGTTGGTGACGATCAGAAAGCCCAGCTGGCCTCCGGGAAGGTTGGTGAGCAGGCTTTCCACCCAGAGGTGTCCGTCCACGCCGTAGAAGGTGAGGCTGAACACTCGCGCGCCGACCAGGATGAACACGACGAACGCGGTCAGTTTCGCAGTCGTGTCCATCGCCTGCTTCAACAGCTTGATCGAAAGGCGGCGGCGCGCGAGCGCCATGGCGAGCGCGCCCGACGCGCCCATCGCACCGCCCTCGGTCGGCGTCGCCACGCCGAGGAAAATCGTTCCGAGCACGAGGAAGATGAGCGCGAGCGGCGGGATCAGCACGAAAGTGACGCGCTCTGCTATGCGGGACAGCAGGCCGAGCTTCACGAAATGATTGATCACCGACGCCGCGAACGCCACGCCGACCCCGACGGCGGTGGACACGACCAGCATCTCGTCGGTGGGCCCGTCCGGCCCGTACTTGTATTTCGCAAAACCGATCGCGGCGGCCGTGGCGACGAGGACCAGCACGACCAGCGAGCGCGTGCCGCTCGTACCGTCGGGCTCGCGCAGCGTGCGCGCCTCCTGCGGCAGCGCCGGCGCCCACGCCGGCTTGACCAGCGTGATCCCGAGGGCGTACAGGGCATACAGTCCCGCGAGCGTCAGCCCTGGAATGAAGGCGCCCTCGTACATGTCGCCCACCGAGCGGCCGAGCTGGTCGGCCATGATGATGAGCACGAGCGAGGGTGGGATGATCTGCGCGAGCGTGCCCGAGGCGGCGATCACGCCGGTGGCGAAGCGCCGGTCGTAGCCGTAGCGCAGCATGATCGGCAGCGAAATCAATCCCATGGAAATCACCGAGGCCGCCACCACGCCGGTCGTCGCGGCAAGCAGCGCGCCGACGAAGATCACGGCGAACGCGAGGCCGCCGCGCAGCGGTCCGAACACCTGGCCGATGGTGTCGAGCAGGTCCTCGGCCATGCCGCTGCGCTCGAGGATGAGCCCCATGAAGGTGAAGAACGGCACCGCGAGCAGCGTGTCGTTCGACATGACCGCCCAGATGCGCTGCGGCAGCGCCTGGAAGAGCGTCGGATGCAGCAATCCCAGCTCGATTCCCCCCAGCCCGAAAAAGATGCCGATGGCGGCGAGGGAGAAAGCGACCGGGTAGCCGATCAGCAAAAAGATGACGAGCGCCACGAACATCAGGGGCGCCATGTTGTGGGTCAGGAATGCGATCATGCCGAAGCTTCCCGCTGCTTGCGGAGTTCTTCGGCAAGCTGCTCTTCCAGGCTCGGCCCTTCGTCCTTTTCGGTCGGATCGGGAATCAAGCCGCGCAGATACGCGATTCGCTTGATGAGCTCGGAGAAGCCCTGCAGGACGAGCAGAAAGAAGCCGACCGGGACCATGAGCCGTGCCGGCCAGACGGTCAAGCCCCCCGCATTGGTCGAGATTTCATGGCTCCTGTAGGCGTCGATGAAAACGGGCCAGGACAGCCACATGATTGTTATCGCCATCGGCAACAGAAACAGCAGCGTGCCGAACACATCGATCCACGCCTGAGCTCGCTTCGACAGGCGCCCGGTGATGACGTCGATGCGCACGTGCTGGTTGTGCAGGAGCGTATAGCCCGCGCAGAACAGGAACACCGCGGAGAACAAGTACCACTGGATCTCAAGCCAAGCGTTCGAGCTGCGATTGAACGCGTAGCGGACTGCAGCGTTTCCGGCGCTCACCAGCACAGCGACCAGGATCAACCAGTAGATCGTCCGCCCAACGCGCTCGTTCAGCGCATCGATGAGGCGCGAAACCGACAGCAGGAAGTTCATTTTCCCTCCCCAGTGGCGTGCGATTGTCCCCTATTGCCCCTCGGTTTGGCAAAGAAGGAGCGGCGGCGTGGACGCCTCACGGGGTACGGGCAAGATAACGCATTCCCGGGTCTTGCGACCGCGGCGCCACCGTATGGACTTCCTCCGGGCGCCGGAATAAGATCAAAACCGACCGGCAAGCTCATTCAGTCGTCCTCCTAGGAGATTTTTCATGGTTTCCCTCGTTGTCAACGGCAAGATCCGCGAGATCGACGCCGCGCCCGATACGCCCCTCTTGTGGGTGCTGCGCGACTCGCTGCGCCTGACCGGCACGAAGTTCGGTTGCGGTATCGCTCAGTGCGGCGCCTGCACCGTGCATCTCGACGGTGAGCCCGTGCGCTCCTGCGCTACGCCGGTGTCCGCGGCGGCCGGCAAGAAGGTGACCACCATCGAGGGGATCGGCGCCACGCGGGCCGGCAAAGCAGTGCAGGCGGCGTGGATCCGGCACGACGTGCCGCAGTGCGGCTACTGCCAGTCCGGCCAGATCATGAGCGCGAGCGCGCTTCTCGCGAAGAAGCGCGCGCCGAGCGACGCCGATATCGACGCAGCGATGAGCGGCAACGTCTGCCGCTGCGGGACCTACAACCAGATTCGCGCCGCGATCAAGGACGCGGCCGCGAGCGCGAAAGGAGCGTGATCATGCGCGCCAAACCCATGAATGCGTCGCGCCGCGAATTCCTCAAGGCCTCCGCGATGGCCGGCGGGGGCCTGATCGTCGGCTTCACCTTGCCGGGCGCAACCCGGCTCGCTCAGGGCGCCGCGAAGGAAGCGCGGATGAGCGCCTATCTGCGCATCGCGCCGAACAACGAAATCACCGTCGTGTGCGGCCTCTCGGAGATGGGCCAGGGCGTGCACACCGCGATCCCCATGCTGGTCGCCGAGGAACTGGATGCCGACTGGTCGCGGGTGCGGGTCGAGCAGGCCGGGGTCGATCAGGCGTTCGCCAATCCGATCTTCGGCATGCAGGCGACCGGCGGATCGACCTCGGTGCGCGGGCACTGGGAGCCGATGCGCAAGGCGGGTGCGACGGCGCGGGCGATGCTGATCGCCGCGGCGGCGGAGACCTGGAAAGCCGACCCCGCCGAATGCCGCACCGAGCGAGGCATGGTGATCCATGCGAGCGGCAAGAAGCTCTCTTACGGCCAGCTCGCGGATAAAGCGGCGAAGCTTGCGCCTCCGAAGGACGTCAAGCTCAAGGACCCGACGCAATTCAATCTGCTCGGGAAGAGCGGGACCCAGCGCCTGGATACGGTCGCCAAGTCGACCGGCAAAGCCAAGTTCGGCCTGGACGTCTACCTCCCCGGCATGCTCACCGCGGTGATCGCCTATCCGCCCGTCCCGGGCGGCAAGGTCGCGTCGGTCAACGACGCGAAGGCGAAGGCGGTTCCCGGCGTGCGCCGGGTGCTGCAGATTCCGAGCGGCGTGGCGGTGCTCGCCGACGGCTACTGGGCGGCGAAGCTCGGCCGCAATGCGCTCGAGATCCAGTGGGACCACGGCGCGAACGCCACGCTCTCCTCGGGGGGCATTTCGAAAATGCTTTCCGCCGGCGCCGCGGCGGGCGGGGCGGTGGGCCGCAACGAAGGCGACGCCAAGGCCGCGACGCCCGCGAAGAAAATCGAGGCCGAATACGAAGCTCCTTATCTCTCGCATTCGTGCATGGAGCCGCTCAACTGCACCGCCTGGGTGCGCAAGGACGGCGTCGAAATCTGGGCCGGTACGCAATCCCAGGGTCCGGCGCAGGGCATCCTCGCCCAGGTCGCGGGCGTCGCGCCCGGCAAGGTGAAGGTCAACACGATGTACCTCGGCGGCGGATTCGGGCGCCGCTTCGCGCCCGATCCGGTCATCGGCGCGACGGTGCTCTCCAAGATCACCGGCAAGCCCGTGAAGCTCGTCTACAGCCGCGAGGACGATACGCGCGGCTACTTCTATCGCCCCGCCTCGGTGACGCGCATGACGGGCGGCGTGGACGCGGACGGACGCGCGACGCTCTTCACCGCGAGCGTAGCCTGCCCGTCGATCATGGAGGGCTCGCACTTTATGAAGCTGCCCCCGGACGGGGTGGACGAATTCGGCGTCGAGGGCATTCGCGACTGTCCTTACGACATTCCCAATCTGCGCGTCGAGTACTCGCGCCAGGAGCCGGGCGGCATCCAGGTGTGGTTCTGGCGCTCGGTCGGGCACTCGCAGAACAGTTTCTTTCTCGAAAGCTTCATCGACGAGCTTGCGTACGCGGCGGGCAAGGATCCGTTCGAGTTCCGGCGTTCGCTCCTCGGCAAGCAGCCGCGCTGCAAGGGCGCGCTCGAGCTCGCCGCCGAAAAAGCGGGCTGGAGCAGGCCGCTTCCCGCCGGGGTTCACCGCGGCATCGCGGTAGTGTTTTCCTTCGGTAGCTGGTGCGCGCAGGTCGCGGAGGTCTCGGTGGGTGCGGACGGCGCGCCGAAGGTGCACCGGGTCGTGGCCGCGGTGGATTGCGGCATGACGGTGAATCCCGACATCGTCAAGCGCCAGATCGAGAGCGCGATCGTATACGGCCTCACCGCGGCGCTGTACGGCAAGATCACGTTCAAGGACGGCCGCGTGGAGCAGTCGAACTTCCACGACTACCGGATGCTGCGCATGAGCGAAATGCCGAAGGTCGAGGTGCATATCGTGCCGAGCACGGAGGCCCCCGGCGGAATCGGCGAGCCGGGCACGCCGCCGATCGCGCCCGCTGTGGCGAACGCGATGTTTGCGGCCACCGGAAAGCGCATCCGCAAGCTGCCGCTGCTAGGTTGAACGCACGCCGGCGCCTTCTCGCCGCGCTCCTCGCCCTGCTTGCGTTGCCCCGGCGAGTGCTCGCGCAGCCGAGCGTCAATCCCGCGCCGGGAATCGATGCGCGCACGCTCAGCACGCCTCAGGGGACGCTGCAAGCTATTCTCAAGGGAACCGAAATGCGCAGGGGCCGCGTGCGTCTCGAACTGCCTGCGATCGGCGAGAACGGACATTCGGTACCGATGACCGTGCGAGTCGACAGCCCCATGAGCGAGGCCGACTACGTTCGCCGCATCGATCTCGTTTCGGAGAAAAACCCGGTTGCGCTCATGGCGACCTTCTTCCTCGGTCCGCACATGAGTCGAGCCGAGGTCGAGTCGCGCGTCCGTCTGAACGGCACCCAGCGGGTGACGGCTCTCGCGCAGCTCTCCGACGGCAGCTTCTGGTTCGACGCCGCGGACATCGTCGTCAACGAATCCGCCTGCCTGGACGGAGGCTGAACGCGATGACGGCGCGAATCGAGGTTCAGCACGAAGTCCGGCGCGGCGACCCGATCGAGGTGCGCATCGTCATCCAGCATCCGATGGAAACCGGGTTTCGCTACGATTCGCTGGGCCGCCAGACGCCGCGCAACGTCATTCACCGCTTCGAGTGCCGCTACGGCGGAGTCGAAGTGTTCCGGGCTTCGATGGGCGCCGGAATAGCGGCCAACCCTTACCTGAAATTCTTCGTGCGCGCCGAGCGGTCGGGCGACATCGAATGCCGCTGGGTCGATCAGGAAAACGCCTCGGGATACGCGAGTGCGCGGGTGACGGTGAACGGATGACCGGGAATCAGTGCGCGGGCTGGAGCGCGAGGTAGACGAGAAACGCGAGGAGCAGTGCGCCGGCTACCCACCAGGCCGGGTGGATGCGTCGCTTCCCGGTCGCATGCGCTGCCGCTCCCGCGGCCTTGGCCGCGGGCCCAGCGAGCTTCTCGTTGAACGCAGTGAAGAAATCGTCGGCCATTTTTCTCGCGACCCCGTCGATCAGTCGCGAGCCGACTTGGGCGAGCTTGCCGCCGACGCTCGCCTTGGCCGAGTAGCTGAGACGCGTGCCCGCGCCCTCGGTCTTGAGCGACACCTGCGCGCTGCCCTTGCCGAATCCCGCCGCGCCGCCCGATCCCTCGAAGGACAGCGAATAGGAATTCGGCGGCTTGAGATCGGAGAGCAGGAGCTTCCCGTTGAACTTGGCCTTCACGGGTCCCACCGACGCCACCATGACGACGCGGTACTCGGTATCGGACACTCTCTCGATCGCTTCGCAGCCCGCGATGCACGCCTTCAGGACCTCGGGATCGTTCAGCCCGCGCCAGACTTCGGCCTGCGGCACGGGGATCAGTTGCTCGCCGGTGATTTCCATGGGATTCCCGTTCCTATATGTGGCACAGTGACCCTCTAGGCGGACTTGAGGGCTATTCTAGCGCGATGCTCGGGTAAAATGACGCCGATGGATGGATCCCGTTCGCAACCCGCACGGCACTTCGCTGCGAGCGCGGTGCTCCTCGCCCTGCTGCTCGGGGGCCCGGATGCCTTCGCGCAAGCTTGGCCCGCCAAGGCCGTGCGCATCGTCGTTCCTTTCGCGCCGGGCGGAACCGCCGACACTCTGGGTCGCCTGGTTGCGCAAAAGCTGGGCGAGACCTTGAAGGAGAACTTCATCGTCGAGAACCGCGCCGGCGCGGGCGGTGTCATCGGCTCGGAGCTCGTCGCGAAGGCCGCGCCCGACGGGTACACACTGGTCGTCTCGGGTGTCGCCACGCATTGCATCGCCCCCGCGCTCTCGAAGACCTTCCCGTTCGATCCGCTGAGAGATTTCACCCACATCGCGCTCTTCGGGGGGCCGCCGGGCGTGCTGGTCGTGAACCCGTCGCTGCCGGCGCAGGACCTCAAGCAATTCATCGCCTATGCGAAAAGGGAGCCCGGCAAGCTCGCTTACGGTTCACCGGGCAACGGCACGCAGGGACATCTGATCGCCGAGCAGCTGAAGCAGGTCGCCGGAATCGAGATGACCCACGTCCCGTACAAGGGTGCGAGCCTCGCGGTCGCCGATCTGATCGCGGGCCATGTGCCCGTGACTTCCACGACGCTCACCACCGCGGCGACGCAGATCAAGGCGGGCCGCGCGCGCGCGCTCGCAGTGAGCGCGGCGAAGCGCGTTCCCGAATTTCCGGACGTGCCGACCTTCGGGGAGATGGGCTATCCGGAGCTGACCGCTTCGATCTGGTTTTCACTCTCGGGCCCGGCGGGCATCGCGCCCGAGATCGTGAGCCGGCTCAATGCCGAGGTGCGGCGCGCGCTGTGGGCGCCCGAGGTGCGCGAGCGGCTGCGCCCCGAAGGCATCGAGCCCGGTGACCTGGACCCGGGGCAGTTCGCGGCCTTCGTGGCGGCCGAACTGAAGCGCTGGGGCCCGATCGTTCGCGCCTCTGGCGCCACTGCCGACTGATTTCACGCATTCGACTTGAGGACTAGACCATGCTGACCCAGGAACAAAACGACCAGCTGACGCGCACCGGTCGCGGCACTCTGATGGGGGACCTATTCCGGCGCTACTGGATCCCCGCGCTGCACTCCTGGGAGATCGCGGAGCCGGACTGCGCGCCCGTGCGCGTGCAGATCATGGGCGAGAAACTCGTAGCTTTCCGCGATAGTGAGGGGCGCATCGGCGTGATCGACGAATTCTGCGCGCACCGCAGCGTGTCGCTGTGGTTCGGCCGGAACGAGGAGTGCGGCCTGCGCTGCCCCTACCACGGCTGGAAATACGACGTGAACGGCCAGTGCGTGGACCTGCCCTCGGAGCCCGAGGAATCGGGAATGCGCCAGGGGATCAAGCTGAAGTCCTACCCAACGATCGAGCGGGGCGACGTGGTGTGGATCTACATGGGGCCGCCGGAGCTCAAGCCCGCGCCGCCCGAGCTCGAATGGGTGAGGGTGTCTGCCGATCGGCGCTTCGTTTCCAAGCGCCTGCAGGAGTCCAATTACCTCCAGGCGATCGAAGGGGGGATCGATTCGAGCCACGTGTCCTTCCTGCATTCGGGCGAGCTCGAGACCGATCCGCTTTTCAAGGGCAGCAAGGGCAACCAGTACAACCTGGAGGACCGCATGCCGGTCTTCGAAGTCGTGGATTTCGAGGGCGGCCTTCTCATCGGCGCGCGGCGCAAGGCGGAGCACGGCAAATACTATTGGCGCATCACGCCCTGGATCATGCCCTGGCACACGATCATTCCCCCGCGGGCGGGGCATCCTCTCGGAGCGCACGCCTGGGTGCCGATCGACGACGAGCACTGCTGGGCCTGGAGCATCAACTATCACCCCGGCCGGGCGTTGAGCGCATCGGAATTGAAAGCGATGAGAGAAGGCGCCGGGATCCATGTGAAATACGTTCCCGGCACCTTTGTTCCGCTCGCGAACAAGTCGAACGACTATCTGATCGACCGCATGACGCAGAAGCACGGCCGCTCCTACAGCGGCGTCGAGGGCATTGCGATGCAGGACGCGTCGCTGCAGGAATCCATGGGCCCGATCCAGGACCGCACCAAGGAGCATCTGTGCATGACCGACAAGGGGATCGTCGGAACGCGAAGCCGCCTGTTTCGGGCGGCCAAAGCTGCGCGCGAAGGCAAGAGCGTGCCGGGACTCGACGCGGCGTCGCAGCGGGTGCGCTCCTGCGCGATCGAGCTGCCGGTCGGACAGCACTACAAGGAAGGCGCGAAGCACGGCCTCTTCCCGGCGCTCGACACCGATCCGGTGACGGTTTAGAGAGAAAAATTCCCCTCCCCATCGAGGAGGGGTGCCCGCGCAGCGGGCGGGGTGGTGGACTCAAGCCATCGAACCACCCCGGCGCTCCGCGCCACCCCTCCTTTGCAAGGAGGGGACGTCTGACCCATGTCCAGACTCCAGCTTTCCCTCGCCTGCTGGGATTACGACCGCACCCGCGCGCTTGCAGATGGAAGCGTGCGTCCGGAAGGCATCGATCTCATCTATCACAAGCTCCTTGTCGAGGAGACTTTTTTCAGGATGCTGCGCAACCGCGAGTTCGACGCAGCGGAAATGTCGCTGTCCTCGTATTGCGTGTCGCTCATGCGGGATGATCCGGCGTTCATCGCGATCCCGGTGTTCCCCTCGCGCTTCTTCCGGCACTCCTGCATTTTCGTTTCATCGAAGAGCGGCATCGGCGAGCCGCGGGAACTCGTCGGCAAGAGAATCGGGGTGCCGGAGTACCAGATGACCGCGCCGGTGTGGATCCGGGGCATCCTGCAGGACGAGTACGGCGTCGAACCCGCGGGCTGCGAGTACTGGACCGGAGGCGAGGAAGACCCCGGCCGCGACGAGAAGCTCAAGCTCGACCTGCCCGCAAAATTCAGGCTGCAGCCCATCGGGCCGAAGCAGACGCTCGCGCAGATGATCGCGGAGGGCGAGATCGACGCCCTGCACACCGCGCGCGCGCCCTCGACCTTCGCGACTCGCCCCGACGCGGTGAAGCGCCTCTTCGAGAACTACGTCGAAATCGAAAAAGCGTATTACCGCAGGACGAAAATCTTTCCGATCATGCATACCGTGGTTATCCGCCGCGAGCTGTACCGCGCCAACCGCTGGATCGCGCAGTCGCTCCACAAGGCGTTCGTGCAGGCGCAGCGAAGGACCTACGAAACCCTCGCTACCACCATGGCACTGGCCACGATGCTGCCCTGGCAAGTCGCGCATGTCGAGGAGGCCCGCCGGGAGCTGGGCGAAGACTGGTGGCCCTACGGCTTCGAGCCCAACCGCCACGTGCTGGAAACGTTCCTGCGCTATCACCACGAGCAGGGGCTCTCGAAGAGGCTGCTGAAAGCGGAAGAGCTTCTCGCTCCGGAGACGCTCGAGTCCTTCCGCGTGTGATTCTGACCCGCGCCATGGTGCCAAATGTTGCCTTGTTCCACGGGCGTCGTGGCACATCTCTTGCTGCTACAGCACGCGGAGCGACCCAACAACCATCCAAATGCACGAAATATCCTACGCTCAGGCGGCAAAGGCGCATGATGCGCCTGCGGTGAGAGGACCCATGCTCTCGACGGAAGAAGACTCAGGCGAAGCCGGCTTTCGCTCTTTCCTGTCGCGCTGGCAGACCCTTGGCCGAAGCAGCTCGCCTGCCGGTTCGACGCTCAACGACCCTCGCGACGTCAACGTCGGTTTGCGGCGGCGCGTCGCGGTGATCTCCGTGCTCTTTCTCTGCGCGGTCGGTGGAGCGACCTGGTACCTGGTGAACCTCGGACAGCAGCGGCTCATCGAGATCAAGGCCCTCGACGTGGCCGAGGTCGTCGCACGACTTTCCACCAGTTCGCGCTCCGTCTACGCTGAGCGCGTCGTGAACAAGCTGCAACGCGACAGGATCGGCTACGCATCGGAAACCTACTTGCACGAACCTGGGAACGTGCCGCTGCCCGCCCAGTTCCTCAAGTTCGTGGGCGAGCACGCGAGCAAGGACAACGGGGGCCTTTACCACTACCGCCCGTTGAGCAAATGGAATCTGGCGCATAACCAGGGACTGGCCGATTCGTTCCAGCGCTGGGCCTGGCAACAGCTCGAAGCCCAGGACCGCGCCGAACCTGTAGGCCCGATCGACTGGAAGCCGGTCTGGCGGATCGAGACTCTCAACGGAGTCAACACGCTGCGCTACATGCGCGCCGACCCCGCCTCGAGCACGACCTGCGTCGAGTGCCACAACCGGCTCGAGCAACGCCCGGAAACCGTTGCGATGCGGGCGGCGGACGGCATCTCGACCGGGAAAACGTGGAAGCTCCACCAGCTGATGGGCGCGCTCGAGATCAACATTCCGCTCGATCGCGTCGAAGCGCGCGCAGAGGAGCACAACCGCCTCACCTTCATGGTCATGCTGGGGCTGTTGTTGTCGGGCATGCTGTGCATCGGATTCCTCGTCATTGCCGACGTGGCGCGCGCACGCACCCTGACGCGGCAACTCGCCTGGCGGGCGAGCCACGACCCTCTCACCGGGCTCCTGAACCGCAGCCAGTTCGAGCACAGCCTCGGCTATCTGCTCAGCCTCGCCAAAAGGGAGGACAGCACGCACGCCATCATGTACCTCGATCTGGATCAGTTCAAGGTCGTGAACGACACCTGCGGGCACATGGCCGGCGACAGCCTGCTGCTCCAGCTCGGGGCGACGCTCAAGGCCAACATCCGCGGGACGGATACTCTCGCGCGCCTCGGCGGCGATGAATTCGGCGTACTCCTCATGCAGTGCAACGAAAGCAAGGCGTTTGAAATCGCCGAGAAGCTGCGCCAGGCAGTCACCGACTTCCGTTTCGTGTGGAACCAGAAAGTCTTCGAGATCGGCGTGAGCATCGGAGTGGTCGTCATCAGCAGGGAAAGCGCAAACACCGGTGAGCTGATGAGCGCAGCCGATCTCGCGTGCTACGCCGCGAAGGAGGCGGGAGGCAACAGCGTTCACATCCTGAAGCCGAGCGATTCCGAAGTTTCCCGCCGACGCGGCGACATGGAGTGGGCCAGCCGGATTACGAGCGCGCTGCAGGAGAACAGAATGCACCTGATGATCCAGCCCGCCAAGGCGCTGCGCGGCAATCTGGCGATAAGCGAGTATCAGGAAGTGCTGCTGCGCATGAGCGACGAGAGCGGCAAGCAGGTTCCCACCGATGTGCTCATCAGCGCGGCGGAGCGCTACAACCTGATGCCGAGCAAGCTCGACCGCTGGGTGGTGCAAACCGCGTGCCGTCTCGTGTCCGAGGGCAAGATCGCCGCGGATCCGCGACGCATCGTCGCGATCAACCTGTCCGGATCCTCGCTCAGCGACGAGGCGTTCCTCAAGTTCGTACACCAGCAGATCACCTCGTTCCGCATCGAGCCCACCGCGATGTGCTTCGAGGTAACCGAGACCGCGGCTATCCGCAATCTCTCGAAAGCGATACATTTCCTGAAGAGCCTGAAGAGCATCGGCTGCCGCTTCGCTCTGGACGACTTCGGCTCCGGGCTGTGCTCCTTCGCCTATCTCAAGTCGCTACCCGTCGACTTCCTCAAGATCGACGGAGCGTTCGTGCGCAATCTCGTCGGCAATCCCTTCGACCGCGCCATGGTCGATTCGATCGCCAAGATCGGGCGGGTGCTGGGTATTCCGACGATCGCCGAATGGGTGGAGAACGACGAGACTCTGCGCGAGCTGACGCTTCTCGGCATCGACTACGCTCAAGGGTACGGCGTCGCCGATCCGCGTCGGGTCGGTTGACACAGCGTCGCGGGGTCCCGAAGGTGCATAAGGTGCGCGGGACACGGGACCGGGGAGACTTCACGCGAAGGACATTTCTGGAAGGTGGCGCGATCGGAGCGGTGCTCGCGGCGGCGGGCCCGAGCAAATGAAGCTAGTGGCTGGATGAGACGGACGTCCTGGCAGTTGCTCGAGCAGTGTCAGCTGACACGTAGCTGACGTTGCGGTCGGCGTTTGGCCGATGATCCGTGCCTTTCGGTCAACGGTGCACATTTTCACGCGTTCTCGATCGAAACCACCTCCCGTCCTTAGAGGAGATACGCACATGACCTGGTTACGAAGTTTCGTGAAAGGACGCTCTTTCCTTCGGCTGCTCACCACCTTCACCTTGGGCGCGGCACTGGCCCTTGGCCTGTACGCCTGCAAGAACGCGACCGATGAAGAAGGCGTGGTCGCGATCGGCCTGACCGATGCGCCGGGTGACTTCCTCACCTACACGGTCGATGTCACCTCCCTCACGCTAACCAAGGCCGACGACACGGGCGTCCAGACCCTGCCGCAGAGAACGCGCGTGGACTTCGCCCGGTCTGTCGACCTGACCGAGTTCGTAAGGGCGGTCACGATTCCCGCGGGCAGGTACGTCAGCGCGACGCTCAACGTCGATTACACCAACGCCGACATCCGCGTCGATGACGGCACCGGGACTCCCGTGGCAGTGCCGCTCGCCAACATCCGCGACACCCAGAACAGGCAGGTCACGACCTTGCCGATGAAGGTGACGTTCGACAATGCGCGGCAGTTGGTGATCGCGCCGCTGGTGTCGTCGCTGCTCGATCTGGATTT
>WNGC01000168.1_pt1 | contig 34794 bp, 25 predicted proteins | sample 5400051 | NCBI WGS metagenome assembly WNGC01 (sample SAMN13153368, study PRJNA577476) | soil metagenome | isolation source: 20 cm soil or saprolite under grassland replicate 2 | place: USA:California | collected 2016-06-15
GCATGCAAAGTAGAGACGTCCGTCGTACGGGCCGCGCGACACGTCGGCCGCAAAGGCGGAAAGCCTGTAGCCGGGTGGTGGCCCGCACGCATCCGTTACGAAGAACGGCGCCGAAAAGGTGAAGCCGCCGTCCGAGGACCGTGTCACCCACGCTCGACGTCGATCGAAGAGCACTTCGCGCGCTTGCGTGCCGCCGCTATCAGGAGTGTACGTAGCATCGACAAACGATTCGAAGAGCGTGCCGTCGGTAAGCACAACAGGCATCTGGGCGAGATTGTGCAAGTTATTAGGAATCACGTACACGGGGTCGTCGAAGCTCTTACCGCCATTGCGAGACCGGGCGATGTACACGCCATACCGTCGGCCCTCCGCCCACAGATGCGATGACAGATAGATCCATCCGCGATGCGGACCGGCGGAGAGATCGACCGCCATCGTCGGGTGATCATGGCTCCGCCCGAGACCAATGGGCAGACTATCCCAGGTCCGGCCGTTATCGATCGAGTGAAACGCGACGAGGCCACTTGAACCCTGCTGTGCGAGCGCTGCGTGCTTGCCTACCATCGTTACAAGCGTCTGCCCATCGGGAGTCATCGCGACCCAGGGGTCAGCACACCAGCTGACGTTGAAGTCATGGCGCGTCCAACTCGCGCCCGAATCGAGTGACAGAAACGCTGCGCACGTCTGATTGTCCTGGCCCTCGGGGAACTTCAAGCGGGGATTGGCTCTGGCGAAGGCCGCGGTAAGGAGGCGGTCAGGGTGCATCGGATCGACGGCCAGATGCGGCTCAACGATCGGATGCTCGGCCGACCCAGTGGCTACGTGCGTTGATGGCGCAACTTTGATTGACTGTGCCCTGAGCGAAGCGCCGCCGATGAGGACAAGGACTAGAAGATGACGCATCTTTTCAGGGTCTGCGCCTCAGCAGAGATGTGTGGCGTGCGCCTAAGGGGTATTCGGCCGAACTGTATATACTATTTCGCACGTCATAGCACGCTGCCTAATCCGAGCTTCCAAGATGCCCCAAATGAAATAGGCCGGTCAGCCTAAACGCAATATTATTGCGACGGGAGCCTTCACTTCTCCGTCGCCTGAGTTATGAGCGCCCGCTCTGGTTGCGGGACGCGGCGCGCGATGGCCACACCCAGGAGACACAGCGCTCCGCCCAGCACCGCGATCGCACCCGGCACTTCGCCCAGGATCGCCCAGCTCATCACGATCGTGATCGGCGGAATGAGGTAGGCCGTCGCCGCCACACGACCGGCCGAGCCGCGCGCGAGTGCGTACGCCCAGGTCGTAAAAGCGATGGACGTGGGGAACACGCCGAGGAACAGCATCCAGCCGATGCCGCCGGCGGGGGCAAGGCGGATCTCGCGGACGAGCAGCGGCGCGTAGGGCAGGCAGAACAGCACTCCCACCACGCAACAGGTCCAGGTTGCCTGGAGTGCCGAGATCCTGTTGAGCACCGGCTTCTCGGCGACCAGACCGATCGAGGACGAGAGCGCGGCCAGCAGACAGAGGATGATGCCGACGAGTGACGCCTTGCCCGTCGACGTCGCCAAGCCGATCACGACCACCCCCGCGAACGCCAGCCCGCCGCCGAGCAGCAGGTTCGGCGTGGTGCGCTCCTGCAGGAATGCGGCCGCGAGGGCGATGATGAAAATCGGAGCAATCAGCACCAGCATCGCCGCGGTGCCCGCATCCACGCGTCGCTCGGCGTCGTTGAGCACGAGATTGTAGACGCCGAACCACAGCAGCCCCGCGAGGACCAACAGGCCGAGCTCGCGTTTGGTGGGACGGAGGATTGGACGCGACAGCACCAGACCGCCCAGGAGCACGCTCCCGATCGTCAGCCGGCCGAGCGCGAGTGCGCCGGGTGAGAAGGAACGGCCCGCGGCCCTGATGCCGACGAACGCCGCTGCCCACAGGACAACAGAAACCAGCGCCGCCAGGAGCGGCAGGTGGTTACTCGGGCGAGAATCCATGCGCAGTATGATAACTGCGCATGCCGGTCAGCGGCTCAGCGTCCTGTGGCGGTGGCGCCGATCGAAATGAGCGCCCCGTCTCGCCCGACCGATTGCACGCCGAGCACCGTGATGATCGGGGCGTTTGCCGTGAGATAGGCCCCCGCCGCGTCGCGAATCGTCTCGAGGTCGGCGGGCCGATAGTTGACCACATAGATCGTCAACGCCGTCACATCGCGAGGTGAGGCGCCGGCCGCCTGCAACACGGCGGCGAGATTGGCGAAGGCGCGAGCCGCTTGCGCACGCAGATCCGATCCCGCGAGTGTGTTGGTGCTATCCACACCGAGCTGGCCCGCGATGTACAACGTCCGGCCCACGCGAACGCTCTGAGCGCCGAGCGGTGGCGCGACGACCCCGGTCGCGGCGGGGAGGGCGGTTTTGATTTCCGGAGCGGTGGCGCCCACGCGCGGACCGCCGAACTCACCCCGAATCCCGGCTTCCTGCCAACGCAGTTCGTCTTCACGCCGTTTCCGTTCGGCCGTCTGCTCCTCGCCTTCCTTCCACTTCTTGTACGCCTTCATCTGGTCGCCAGTCAGTATGCGGCGCAGGTCGCTTTCGAAGCGGTCCTGGCGATCGCGCAGATACTTCCCCAGATCCTGCAGGCGTTCGGCGTAAAACATCGCCGCCGCGCGGTCGCCGTCATCGAGTTTCTCGTTCATCTTCGCGATCGCGCCGACGGCGCTGTCGCGTTGGGGCCGCGTCGCCACCATGAAGGAGTCGTACGCCTGAGCGTAGCGCCGAGCCTGGTCATCATTGAGTCTCAGGAGCGTGCGTGCGAGCGCCGTATCGAGTGGCCCGGCGAGCTCCACACTGGGAAGCTTGGGGGCGCTTGGTCCATAGCGGCCGGCGGGCCCCAGGGTCCCCCCCCGGTATCCGCCTTGTGCTCCAGCGGCATGTGGGACGAGGAGAAGTGTTGCGCCAAGGAACGAGTACACCAGCGTGGTTTTCATGAACGCCTTTTCCGGAGGGACAGGGAGATGATGCCTGAGACGACAGTCACGTCGCACGGTTAACGCCCCTTTGCCAGAATTCGCTGCCGCTCGCCCGCTGTGACCATGTCCCGTGCGACGACGTCACGCACGATCCGCGCCACGAACATGTAGCCGCGCGATTCGGCCACCAGCCAGCGGCGCCATTCCAACTCGTCGAGCGCGGCGTGCAAGGTGTCGCCGTTCAGGTCGGTCGCGCAGCTGATCCGCTTTGTCGCGACGCGGTCGCCGAGCAGCGCGACGGCGACGAGAGCCTGCTGCGCCGGCCGCGTGAGACACCGGAAGCCGACACGAATCGACGCCACAATCGTGTCGGGGAGATCTCCGGGGAACGTGGAATCGAGCGTCCGCAGGGGGTGTGGCCACGCGCCGTTCGTCGCTTCGAGATTGAGGCCCTGAGCCATCGCGTGGCAGATTTCGACCGCGAGCAGCGGCAGCCCGGCGGAATCGGCAGCGATCCGTCTCGCCAAGCGATTCGCGGCGTCGCCGCTATACGATGGCAACGCCCACTGCACCAACCGGCCCAATGCCTCATGGTCCAACTTCCCCAGCGAAATCGTGGCGCCAGGGATATCGCGTCCAATCCGTGCGCGCAGCTCTGCGAGCTTCGGCGGCGCAGGCTCCGGAGTCGCCGCGAGCACGATGAGTACCCGCGCGCGAGCGAGATCGCGGGCAAGCCTTTCGATCATCTGAAATGACGTCGCGTCGACCCATTGCGCGTCGTCGAGGATCAGCACGTGCGGCTGCTCGGCGCTGGTGACGCGCACCACCTCGGCGATAGCGTCATCCAGATTGCCGGTCGGTGGCGGCGGATCCCGTTGCGGAAAACGCTCCGCCCATTCGCTCGCATTGGCGGCGAGCACGGCGGGCGCCGACGGACTGGCACCCGCCACTCCCGGCACGTCCACCAATCCACTTCGTGCGAGCCCCAGCATCGCGCTCCCCGGATGCTCGAGGTCCTCCACGACGGCGCGCGTGCCGACTACCACCCCGCCATCGAGCGTGGCGCGTGTCGTGAGCTCCTCGAGAAACCGTGTCTTGCCGCCACCAGCTTCGGCTTCGATGACGAGCAACGTCAGCCGACCCGCTTTCGCGTTGCGCCACTGCGCCAGCGCCGTGGCGAGCTCACCGTCCCTCCCCAGGAGTGGCGCGCGGCGCCATGCCACGCTACGGTCGGGAGAGAGCGCTTCCTTCGGAAGGTGCCATGCGCGGCCGCTGCGCAGGCGCTCCACCATCGCTTTCGTCTCGGGTTCTATCGTGCGGTCCTTCGTGAACTGCTCGAAGGCCTGGAGTGCAGCCGACCGATCGCCGGTGCCGGCGAGCCGCCGCATGTACGCTCGGAGTGCGCGTTGTGAGAAGGGATCCATCTTGCGGGCTTGCACCAGCGGCGCGTCGGCGCCCAGCTCGTCGCCGGCATCGAGTCGCTCCTCCGCATGGCGCAGTAGCGCGTCGATGGACAGACCATGCCAATGCGAGCGCTCCACCGTGAGCCAGTCTTCGAACCCGGACGCGCCCGCGATCTTGAAGCCGTCGAGGAAGTCGCCGTGGATGAGGGGCGTGCTCTGGGCCCAGTCGCGTTGTTTCACGAGCCTCTCGAGCTGATCGGTATCGAGCTCCACTGCGCCATCCGCCAGCTCGACTACATCCCCCGTTGTCGTGAGCTGATCTTCGCCGACGTAGTGTCGCAAGACACGGATGGCTTCGCGCACCGATTGTCGCGCCGCCGCATCGTCTTTCTCTGCCCAGAGCAGCCCGATCAGCTGCTCGCGCGTGGAGCGACGTTTGGGTGCGCGCGCCAGGTAGAGCAATAACGCGATGTTTTTCTTCCAGAGCAGTTCGGACGGCGCCTCTGCGCCGTCCAGCGTGACTTCGAGCGTTCCCAAGGTCCGGATGCCGATCATCGGGAGACCCGCGCGGCCGCGCAGTGGAGCTCGCGGGCGCGAGTCCGAGCCATCTCGGCCCGCGCTCCATAGGGGGCCGGTGCGCCGGACCAGTGCCGTACCACCGCCGCGTAGCCGTCACACGCCTGGCCACGTTCAGCCCGCCTGCCGGCATCGAGCAGGCGCGCCAGGCGCCAGTGAGCCAGCGTGCCGAACGCCCAATCGACTTCCGCTGCCTGCGGCAGACCCGTCGGCGGGCCGACGACATCGGTATGCTCGTGCCATACCAATTCGGCTCTCGCGCCTTCCACGTCTCCGATGCGGGCACGCCAAGCGGCCCGCCGCAAATGCACGACGGTGCGGAAGAAAGGATCGAGCCCACGCGCGACGGCGTCCACGTCGATGGGATCGAGCAGCACGAGGGCGGCCCGCGGCCGACCGGCAGCGGCGAGTGAATCAGCGGCCACCAGGAGCTCCAGCGGTCCGGGCAGGGCGCCCTCTGGATGTCCCCCGAGCAGCTCGCTCATCCACCGGGCGCGGCCGCGCAACGCCGGTTGGACCTCCTCGCTCGTGGCCCAAGGACGCAAGCCCTCGAGTGCATCCGTGACGGGGACGCTGCCCGGATCCAGGAGTGCGAGTGCCGCCGGCAGCTCCGCCGTGAACAGACCAAAGTCCGCCTCCGGCGCCACTTCAGTGAGCCGGCGTGCGAAGTTTCGCGAATCGTCGAGACGCCCGAGCGCAAGCGCGGCGAGCGTCTGCGCGATCAACCCGGAGCGGCTGAGATCCCTCGTAGGGCTTGTTGCCAACACCTGACCCAACGCCATGGCTCCCCGCGGCACGTCGAACGTCGGCAACAATCGAGGTCCGGCGCCGAGATCGGCGCTGCTTTGGGTCGCCGGCTGGCTCGTTGCCCATTGCGTGATTCGGACTGCGGCGCTCTCGGGAAGAAAGCGCCAGGCGAACCCCACCTTGAGCAAGGCGCGGAGCCCGAGGGAGAAGGGGTCCAGCGCGCTGCTATGCCTCTCCAACGAATCGAGCGCATTGGCGGCATCCGCCGAGTCACCTTCCGCGGTCGCAACCCATGCGAGGTGCTCCCAGGCGGGGCCAAAGTCGGGACGCAGCCGCGCCGCCCGTTCCAGCGGAGCGATCGCTTCTGCCCGGCGATGCCCGACCAGCGGGCCGCGGTGGAACAATTCGTCCCCAAGTTGAAACCAACCCAGGAAGACGTCACGCGCATTTTCCGCGGCGGCGCGCAGCGTGTCCAGCCGCGGTTGCTCGGGGAGCTGCGCGGCGAGAATAAGGCTCCGGAACAGGGGCGGTAACGAGTCCGCATGCAGCCGCACGCGGCGCACGCGAGCCGGATCCGGCGCGCGGCTCAGCCAGCGTCCGATTTCATTGATCCGCCAGGAGCAGATCCAGCACGTCGGATCCGTTTTCTCGGCGTCCAAGTAAGCTTGATATGCAAGCTCCCATTTCGCCTCGGCGACGAGCTGCTCGGCCTTGAGGAACCGCACCAACCCCTCGTAGGTGTGCGGGAGAGCTGGCACCGGCAGGGACGCGGCGAGCGGACTGCGCTCTGCCCAGAGGCCGAGGACGATCTGATATGCGAGAGAATCGCTCAGCGTCTGCCAGGACTCGAGCGGCGCGTGGAACTCGGACGCCGGAACCCCGCCGGTCAGCCGGAGCCTGACATCCTGGCCGGCGACTGTGATCCCCGCCTGGATGACGAGCGACGGAGGAGTCGAGTCGGCGAAATTGACGTGCGCGCGGAGGTCCCGGTGCACCATGCACAAGAGCGAATCCGCGACAGGCCCATACTGACTGGGGCCGACGTAGTCGATTCTCGAGAACGTCACCTTCGCCGCGCCGGGATTTGCAATCGTGCACGGTTGCGGCCGGTGGATGATGAACCAGATCGCCAGAGCGACGACGAGCCCTCCACTCGCGACCAGGGCAACGGGTCGTACGATGCTCGGCGCAGTCGTCTGCTCGAGCGCCGTGCGGAACGCGGCGGCGTCGGGCCAGCGGTCCTCCGGCTCTTTGGCGACGGCGCGCTGCAACACTCGCGCGAGACCGGCGGAAATCCCGCTCCAGTCAACGTGGTCACCCTGCGCATGGAATCGCCGCGCGCCCCCCGACACCGCCTCGTAAAGCACCACGCCCAGCGCGTAGATGTCGGTCCGTAGCGTGATCGGCCTTCCGTCCACTTGCTCAGGCGCCATGTAGTCCGGCGTGCCCTCGCGGCGCTCGTCGTTCGCTTCTCCTTCTGACGGCGGACGCGCGATCCCGAAGTCGGCCAGCAACGCGCGACCGGGCAGGACGAAGATGTTGGTAGGCTTGATGTCGCGGTGTACCACTCCCAGCCGGTGCACCGCCTCGAGGCCATCAAGCACATCGATGCCGATCCGGACGACTTCTCCCGCGGGGATCGGGCCGGTCTCCAGCCGCTGCTCCAACGTCGGTCCCTTGACTAGCTCCATGATGTAGTACTGCAGGCCCTCGCCCTCTCCCACCTTATGAATGACGACGACGTTGGGGTGTTGGATGCCGGCGAGGATTTGTGCTTCGCGCAGGAATGCCGCCGCGCCGTCCGCGGTGGCGAGCTCAGGTCGCAGGACCTTTATCGCGACGGATCGGTTGAGCAGGACCTCATGGGCGAGATAGACGCGACCCATCCCACCGCTGCCAAGCTCGCGCTCTACGCGGTAGTCCGGCGATACTGCGTGCTGCAATCGCTCCAGTAGCGCATCGGCCGGCAAGGGCTCCATCCCGGCTTGAACCTAGCTCAGTCGGGGAAGCTTGGGAGGCTTAGGCCCGTGGCGCACAGCTCCGCGCACAGGTACGTAGTCGAGCGGCGTTGCCGTGCGCGCGCACCGCAACAGCAGCCCGCCGCGGCTCATATCCCCGCGGCCCGCGAAAGTCGCGGGAAACAGCAGGCGATCGCCGAAGACCTCGAGCAGCGGGCCGACGTACTTCTCCGTCGCCACGCTGCCGAGCAGCACGATCTGGTCGTCCGGGCCGATGCCGCGTCCGAGTGAAATCGCATCGCGAACGAGCGGCTCCCGGAAAGCCGGCTCCTCCTCATCAACCGGGACCTCGGCCATCCGTCGTAAGTCTTCGACGCGAATGAGGATGTCAGTGGGCAGAAGCCCACGCCCCGGCGTAATCACGTAGCCGCGCCCGAATCGGTTGGCGTAGGCCAGCTTGCCGCGAAAGTAGAGGCTGCTCATGAACGTGAACACTTCACCCAGCGGCGCGCCGCCATTCGCCAACCGCTCGCGGAGCGGGCTCGTCGTGCTCTTCAGCAGCATCTGGGCGCGCTTTCCCGAACAGCTCGCAGGGGAAAGCAGGAAGACTGTCAGCACTACCGCTCCATGTAGCGGCGCAGGAAGAACATTGCCGCGCCAAAGATCACAATTATCAGGATGAGCCAGACGATGCGGGGCATGCGGCCGTCCTCCGGAAGAGTCCTTGCCGAATAATATTGCACGCCCAAACCCGGTTTCACATATTAACGCATGCTCGGCATTGGTGGCGGCCTCTTCACGTTTGCGGCGCTCTTCTATTTCGCCGCGGACTATGAGCACCTCAGCGGGTGGAAGTGGGCCCTCGCCAGCTGCGCCGTCACGATCACGATCAACCAGCTCTTCCCAGCCTCCTTCATTTTCGTGCTGCCAGCCCAGTTCGGGCTGTTCCTGGTGATGTGGTGGGCGCACACGAAGAACAAGGTGCAGCGCGAGGGCGCGCGCGAACAGCGCCAGAAGGACGCCATGCGGGAGCGCCAACAGCGCGTCAGCCGGGCCAGGGAAGACGCCGCGGCCAACACCGATTGGGATGCGCAGGAGCGTGAACGGCAGGCCGCTGCTGAGGCGGCGGCGGAGGAACGGCAGGAGCGGGTGCGACTGGCCCGCGAAGCGCGCGAACGTGAAGAGCGCGGGCGGGGATCGGGAAGCTAGGTCAGATCCGGCCTTGTCCTAAGGTCCACGCGGTCGATATGCCCAGCCCTATCCACAGCAGATCCAGCACTTGAAAAGTCTTCCAGAGCAGGACCCAGAATCCCAGCTGGTCCAAGAATTTGTCGTAATACACGTGGATGAGGCGCTTGCGTTCTTGGAACGTCGACGCCTTCGCCGCAACTGCGGCCTCGTGGATCATCTGTTCCCGCAGGTCATGCCCCGGGCCGAAAAACGTCGTATCGGCGGCGAGGTCGGGACGCGCGTTGATGGTCGCCTGCAATTCGGGCGAGAAGGACTTGTGCTCGGTTTTCTCGAGCAGGAAAACCATGATCAATGAGGCGGGACTGTTCGCGAGCTCTTGCCGGATGATGGGCTGCAGGGCCACCGTCACGACAACCACCTTGGCGAGGAGGACCGTGACGAGCGTCAGCACCGCAGCGAGCACGCCCGACGCCTTCGTCGGTGGTTTGGCCGCCTTCGCCACGACGACTCCGAGCAGTCCTCCAACACCCCATGCCGCGACGCCAACAGGGTGGTGGGTCACATACACGAGGCCCACCCAGGCGACGATAATCCCGATGGCCGCAAGCAGGCCGGCAAGCAGCGGCGACCCGTCGGCGCGCTTCGTCGCCGCCTTGCCGTAGACTCGGACCGTGGTCACGGACCACACAATAGTGATCCGTGTTCCGGTTTGCACTATCGATTATGACTTTTGGCGCGCTCCTGCAGCACACGAGCTTCAACCCGTCGTCATCACGACTGGGGCATGATCGCTTGTGCCGACGTCCGCCAGTACCGCACAGCTCGTCGCCTGCGCGGCGATTGCGGGTGAGGTGAGGAGGTAGTCGAGGCGCCAGCCGATGTTGCGGGCGCGCAGATTCCGCCACGGCGCCCACCACGTGAAGAGATTGGGGTTCTCGGGATCGAACTGGCGGCCCAGATCCACGAGCTGCGAGCCGAGGAGAGTCTCGAACAGCGCGCGCTCCTCGGGTCGCTGGCCCACGGCGTTCGGCTTGCGCTCTTTGGGATGCACGTCGATTTCCGCGCGCGCGATGTTCATGTCGCCGCAGAGAATCAGGTGTCTCCCCTCCGCCGTCAGCCGTGCCGCCCAATCGCTGAGACTTGTGACGAAGGCAAGCTTGGCGGGGTAGTCCTTGCCGCCGTTCGGGACGTAGACGGAGGCAATCACGAGATCGCCGTGCTCGACGTGCACGATGCGGGATTCCATATCGAAGGGCGGGTGACCAAACACCGGATCGACGGCAAAGAGATCCTTGCGGACGTGCAGGGAAACGCCGGAGTAGCCCTTGAGGGTGTGCCAGTACGCATGGTACTGGTTGAGTCGGCACTCGGCCGGGATCTGGGCGGTGGTTGCCTTGAGCTCCTGGAGGCAGACCACGTCCGGCCGATCGCGCTGCAACCACTCGCACAGCTGCGCGGCGCGGGCCCGAATGCCGTTGACGTTCCAGGTCGCGATTTTCACGCGGGAATGATAAGCCCTTGACGACGAGTCGTGGTCCTGCCATCAAGAAGGGAGCCTAAAACCAGTTTCTCTAACGGGAGGCACCGATGGCTGGCCAGAAGATCACGCCATTCCTGTGGTTCGACAAACAGGCCGAGGAGGCCGCGCAGTTCTACGTGTCGATCTTTAAGAACTCCAAGATCCTGCACGTCAGCCGGTATGGCGATGCCGGCCCCGGGCCCAAAGGCTCGGTGATGGTCGTCAACTTTCAACTGGCTGGGCAGGAATTCACAGCGTTGAACGGCGGCCCGCTGTTCAAGTTCAGCGAGGCGTTCTCCTTCGTCGTGAACTGCGAGAATCAACAGGAGGTCGACGAGTACTGGAGCAAGTTGACGTCAGGCGGCGGCCAGGAAAGCCAGTGCGGCTGGCTCAAGGACAAGTTCGGGTTTTCCTGGCAAATCGTCCCGATCGCGCTCGGCAAGCTGATGAGCGACAAGGACCCGCAGAAAGCCAACCGAGTCATGGAGGCGCTCTTGAAGATGAAAAAGCTCGATATCGCCACTCTCGAGGCGGCAGCCAGAGGAGAGGCCGCGGCGATCAGCCGTTGACGGTCCGCATCCCTCCCTCGGGATACCGCGCGCCCGCGGCGAGTCCGACATCTTCGAGTTGCATCACGTCGGCGTCCGACAACTGTACGTTGAGGGCGCCGACGTTTTCTTCGACATACTTGCGATGCTTGGTTCCGGGGATGGGGACGATGTCGTCGCCCTTGTGCAGCAGCCAGGCGAGCGCCAGCTGTCCCGGCGTGCACCGTTTCTCGCGCGCAAGCGCCTCGACCCGGCGCACCAGATCGAGATTCCTCTCAAAGTTTTCGCCCTGGAAGCGTGGGTGGTTCTTGCGCCAGTCGCCCTCGGCAATGTCTTCCGGCCGCTTGATCTGGCCCGTGAGAAAGCCCCGACCCAGCGGGCTGTAAGCGACGAAGCCGATCCCCAGTGCGCGCGCGGTGGGCAGAATCTCCCCCTCCACGTCACGGCTCCAGAGGGAGTACTCCGTCTGCAGCGCGGTGATCGGATGAACGACATGCGCCCGGCGCAGCGTCTGCGCGGACGCTTCGGAGAGCCCGAGGTAACGAACCTTGCCTTGACGGACGAGGTCGGCCATCGCGCCAACCGTTTCTTCGATCGGCACCGACCGGTCCACGCGATGCTGGTAATAGAGATCGATATGATCGACGCCGAGGCGGCCGAGCGAGGCGTCACATGCCGCTGTGACGTACTCCGGCCGGCCGTTTTGTCCGGCCCACTTCCCGTCAGGCGTGCGTACGTTGCCGAACTTCGTCGCAAGAATTACCTCATTGCGACGGCCCTTGATCGCCTTTCCCACGAGCACTTCGTTTGTGTACGGCCCGTATACGTCGGCCGTATCGAGAAAGTTGATCCCGAGCTCGACGGCGCGGTGAATCGTCGCGATCGACTCGCCATCGTTCCGTGATCCATAAAAGTCCGACATGCCCATGCAACCGAGCCCGAGGGCAGAGACCCGGAGTCCTTGCGATCCAAGACGACGCTGTTCCATTGACCTCTCCATTGTTGCGGCGGCGCGACACTCCCCCCGTTTCTACCCGGTGACGCCACGCCCGGCCGGCTGGGTATCCAGGGCGAGACTCAACTCCTGCCGAGGTGGCCCATGAAAATGTTCGGCCTTCGGGCTGTCTGTAGTATCGCTCTCCTCGTCGTTGTGGTTCCCGCGGGCGCGCAGGTCATCCCGATCAAGACAATCCCGATCGCCCAGGGCGATCAGTTCCAGATCTTTCCGTCCAACAATCTGGGTCTGGGTGGCGTCTCGATCGCGTTGGCGGATTCGGTAGGAGACCCCTTCATCAACCCGGCGACAACCGCGCGCCTGCGGGGTTCGCGACTCTTCAGCGCACCGACCGTCTACAGCGTGTCACGCAGGGCGGGAGGCGGCCGTTCCCTCCCGCTGGCGATGCTGGCACGCCGGGCGACCTGGTACGGCGGCCTTGCGCTCGTGTTGCAACAGGTCGATCCGAGTCGCCCGCCACAACAAGGCGGGTTCATCGCAGTTGCGAACGCGGTGCCACCCAGCACAGCAGAGATCCCTGGTCCCGACCTGCGGGCGCATGGCAACGAATACGCGTTCGGAATGATCGGACGGACGCTGCCCGGCAACCTCTCCATTGGTGCCAGCGCGCTCTGGACGGGACTCCACGCGCTCGACGGAGTCGACTTGCTCTACAGTGGAAGCCTGCGCGTCAAGCAAACCGGCCATGCCATCGATCTCCGGATGGGCGCAGTGAAAGAATGGCCGGGCGAGCGCGGCGCGAGGTCGCTCGAGGCGATCGTCCTGCACAACCGCTTCGCCGCCACGCACAGCGTTCTCTTTGCGGATCGGGTCTGGGATCCCGGTTTGCAGCAGATCGTCTCACAACTGCGCACCGACCACAACTTCGATCACACCAACACCTGGGGCGGGCAGCTCAAGTACCAAGTCCCGCTTGCCCCACCCGGTTGGCGCATCGGCTGGATGCTAACCGTCAATCGCGCGACGCATCCCAAGCTGCCGAACTATGAGATCACGAACGTGGCCGTGATTCCCTGGGATCCGGGCCGCTCCTACGCCTTCGACCTCGGCGTGGGGCTCTCCAAGGTGCTGGGCCCCGCAACGTTCGGCGTCGATGCGATCTATGAGCCGATTCGGAGCTACACGTGGGCAGACGCCATGGCACCGACCACGACGCTCGGCGGTGACACAATCGCCACCGGCGGCAAGACCGTCGAAAACCGGTTCCGGTTTTCCAACGCCGTGTTCCGCATCGGCGCGGGTCGCGACATCAGTCTCGAAGGCTCGCCCAAGATGGTCGGCCTGCAGGTCGGTTTGACGATGCGCTCCATCAGTTATCGACTGCTGCAGACGAACCATGTCGAGCTCACACAGCGCACGCTACGCACGGGATGGTTCGAGTGGACGCCGACCTGGGGCCTGACGCTGCGGTTTCCAGAGCTCGAGCTCCGCTATCGGGGCCGTGTCACGAAAGGCGCCGGCCGTCCCGGTACGCAGTTCGTCAGCAACTTTCGTGATTTCGCACTTGCGGGTGCCGCGATCCTCGCCGCGCCGAGTGGTCCGCTGAATCTGATCGACGTGAATACGTCCACGCATCAAATCTCGCTGTCGCTGCCGCTGCATTGAGCCGGCGAGGAGGTGCCAGATGACTGTTTCCGTCCGACCGCTGTGTGTCGCCGCGCTTGTGCTGGCCGCGGCGTGCGACGAGACGCCGCCGACGAGTTTTTCGGAATCGCTCGATGCGCAACTGCGGCGCAGCATCGGTCCGTGGGGGGTGGTGCCGATTGCCGCGCCGCCGCAGCAGAATCCGGCGCTCGTGGCGCTTGGCCGGGCGCTGATGTTCGACAAGATCCTGAGCGGTAACCGCGACATCGCGTGCGCGACGTGTCACCAGCCGGCGATGCACATGACCGACGGTCTGCCGCTCGCGATCGGCACCGGTGGTAGCGGGAGCGGGCCCGCCCGCACCCTGGGTCCGGGACGCAGCTTCGTGCCCCGGAACGCACCCTCCCTGCTCAACAGCACGATCGGCTTGTTCTACGTCTTCTGGGACGGCCGGCTCAGCCGCGGTGGTCCGCCGCTGCCCGAAGTCACCCTGCCGGCCGGGCTGCCGAACGTGATTGCCGCACAGGCCATGATCCCGGTCCTGAATCGGCGCGAAATGCGCGGTGGTTCGGGCGACGTCGACGTGTTCGGCAATCCCAACGAGTTGGCGCAATTCCCAGATAGCCAGGCGACGCAAATCTGGCGCGCGGTGATGCAGCGCCTGCTCGCCATCCCGGAATACGTCACCCTCTTCAGCGCCGCCTATCCGGGCGTGCCGCCGTCGAGTCTGACGTTTGTCCACGCCGCGACGGCGATCGCGGCGTTTCAGATGGCCGCGTTGATGAAGGCGGATTCGCCATTCGATCGATACCTGCGTCACGACGACAACGCCCTGAACGTCGAGGAAAAACGTGGCGGGATCCTGTTCTTCACGCGGGCGCGGTGCGTGAGCTGCCACGGCGGCCCCTTCCTGGGCGGGCAAAACTTCTCCAACAGCGGGGTCCCGCAGCTTGGCCCCGGGGTGGGGCAGGGCGCCCCGCTCGACCTCGGCCGCGGCGAGCTTCAGAGCAATGCGGGCTACCGGTTTGCCTTCCGTGCGCCGCCGCTGCGGAACGTCGAGCTGACCGCGCCCTACTTTCACGATGGCTCGTTGCCGACGCTTGAGTCCGTGGTCGCGCACTACAGCGACGTGCCGAAGTCATTGCGCGAGTTCAACCCCGCCACGCTCCCGGCGGCGGTGCAAAGCAGCTACCACGGCGACCAGGCGACGATCGACGACATCCTCCGCACGCTCGACTTCCAGCTTCGGACTCCGCTCCAGTTGACGGAGGCCGAGCAGCGAGAGCTAGTGGCGTTCCTCAAGGCGCTCACCGACCCGGCGGCCCGCGACCTCACGGCGCTGACGCCTGCGTCTGTTCCGAGCGGCTTACCCGTGCCGTAGGACACCTGTCCGCGTCGGGAGACCGGCGCCGGTCGTGCAGCGAATACATCTGTGCCCGGGATGTCGCAGCGTGTGACGTCGTTACCGGGCACGCTTTTTGACTGGCCTCCCGTTGTTGAGACCCATCCGACAACGGAGGAACCATGCTGCTCGCCCTGGCCCCCCTGGTGTTTTCCGTACTGGCGCCGCCCGCGCTCCGCGACCCACCAATCAGAATCAAACTCTCCGACGACGTCTACCTTCGCGGCGAACGGGCGCGTGTGAAGGTGAAGACCATTGAGAACGGTTATCTGCTCGTCGTGCGCGCCGATGCGCAGGGGCGCATTCGTGTGCTGTTCCCCCAAGAGCCGGGCGATGCTGCGGCCATCCGCGGCGGACGCGAAGTAGAGATCCGTGGTCGCGGCAACCGCGAGGCGTTCACGGTCGATGACGCGGACGGCTCGGGGAAGATCCTCGCTGCGGTTTCGAGCCGGCCATTTCGAACGGACTCGTTCGCGCGTGCCGGGCACTGGGACTATCGCGCCCTCGCGGGCGATGACAGCGCGGCCGATCCAGAGGCGACACTGCTCGCGGTGGTGGATCGGATGGCGGCCGGCCACTTCGACTACGACGTCGTCACCTACACCGTGACCGCACATCCGGCGCTGCGCCGCTCACCGTGGGGATGGGGCGCCCCAGGCTGGGGGAGGGGCTGGGGTTGGGGTTGGGGCGATCCGTGGTTCGGCTGCCTGCGGTGTCGCGGGGTTTGGCGGTGACGAATCCGACCCAGAAACGCCGTAGGGGCGCAGCTGCTGGCTGCGCCCCTACGCGGTTTCCGGAGTCTGGCTAGAACCCTTCCGTAATACTGAACCGCACCATCCAGTCTTTTTGCGGCCGGTCGAATGGATGGACGATATCCATCTGGCCGATCGCATAGCCGAGCAGATTCAGACGGAACGTGACACCAGTGCTGCGGACGAGTTTGCGCGTCCCGCCGAAGAGCTGCGCCTTGGCGCTGTCCGTCCACGCGACGCCGGCGTCATAGAAGATGCCTGCCTCGACCGGCAGCGCGCCGTAATAGCCCCCACCGATGTGGAGCAGACCGAACGGCGGGAAGCGCAACTCGACATTTCCGACCAGCATCTTGCTGCCCCAGAGTTGATCGAAGACCGGGCAGGTCGAGCCGCTGGTGTTGCCGCACTCGTTGATGTTGAAGCTGCCGAAATCGTAGCCGCGTACCAGGCTCGAGTATCCGATGAAGAGCGGATAGATGCGAGCGTCTTCCCCATCCCGGCCATAGCGGCCCACGTGCAGCACACGCGCCGCGATCGTGAACGGCCGCGCCGGCATGATGTACTTCCGGTAATCCACCAAGGCGGTGATGAATTGCAGCCCGCCAAATGTCGGGTCCGCTTCGATCCGCCAGCGGTCACCCAGGATGGGGCTCGTGGCGCCGTAGAACGAGTTGTCATGCACAAGCGCCATACTCGTCGCCTCGAACGTCGCTGCCGGCGGAACGGGGAGGTGGATGGTCGAATCGAACGCGACCGAGCCGTCGAGGTTGAACCCGTGCTTCTTGAGCTCGTAGTCGTATGAGATCTGTTGCAATCCCGCTGACACTTCGACGCGGTCCGAGCGGTTGAACGGGTACGCCACGACACCGCTCAACTGTCGATTGGTCTGCTTGAAGCGTTGAATCTCCTCCACGAAGACTCCGGTATTCGGATCCTGGTACACGCCGAAACCGCCCAGGATGTACGGGATTTGCTGCGCGCCGACGCTCCAGTTCAGCCGCGACTTCCGGTTGCCGTAGGCGACCAGTGCAGCGAAATCCGAGATGCGACCCTGGACCTGGGCCATCGTGACGAGGTTGTGGTCGCCCAGCATGTCGCTCCAAAACAGCGTGATGCCGCCCCCGACGTACGTCCCGAACCGGTCCGCCGCGATCGCAAGACTGGGCTGCGCGATGAAATCGAGCGAGAGCTTGGGATGATACGCTTTCACGGCGGTGGAAACGGTGACTGTGTTCTCCGCCGGCAGCCCCGGCCCGGGATCCTTGATCAGCTCCGCGATGCCCGTGCCGATCTGGGCGCGATCGAGGGGAGGCAGCGCCGCGGCCGTCTTGGGCAGGTCCATCACCGGTCCACCCTCGAGCTTGTGCAGATCATCGATCGCCTGAATGGCGTAGCCGCCTCCTGAATACACGCTGAATACGGCCCGCGGCGTCTTTTGCGCCACACTGAGCGCCGGGCTCAGCGACGTGATGCCACTGACGCCGCTGAACACATTCGTCACCTGCGTGATGGCGCCGCTGCTGAGCGCGAGGCGGAAGACATTGCTGATCCCGCCGGGATCGCCGATGAAGTAGAGGCTCTGCCCGTCGGGACTCCACTGCGGATTGATGTGCTTCGCATGCGCCAGGTGCGGGAGCTGCCGGATTTGTCCGGAGCCGCCCGCCCGCGGGTCGATGACGGCCAGCTGATAGTCGCCGAAGGACAGCGCGTCCAGCGAGGTGCTGAAGCGGTCGGTGACGAACGCGATCACCGAACCGTCGGGGGACCATGCCGGCTCGAGATCGGCGTACGGATCATCGGTCAAGCGCCGCAGCTCGCTACGCTCCAGATCGTACGTAAAGAGATCGGTCACCCCTCCGACTTGCGCACTGAAGGCGATCATTTTTCCGTCGGGCGACCACGTCGGATTAAAGATCTCCCCGAGCGACGGGAACTTGATCTCCTTGATGAGGTCGCCGTTGTCGCCTCGCACGATCCGCAGCGCCGGGTCTCCAGTCACCACGGCGCCGAACACGAACCGGCTGCCGTCGGCGTCCCACGCGCCTGCGGAGTTGATGAATTGCAGGCTCTCGAGATGCGGATCGCGCGTCGACGAGACGAGCTTCCGAATGGTGCGTCCGTTTTCGGCATCGGCGAGGTAGATGTCGATGGAAAACAGACCGGCGTCCGACATGTAGACGAGGCGACGACCGTCCGGGCTCAGTGCCGGCGCGAGGTTGTAGTGCTGCTCTTTCCCCGGGCTCACGAGCAGACGCGCTCCCGAGGTGGACGCCGGCAGCAACCGCGCCTGCATCCGCTGCGCGCGGTCCGCCGGCAACGTGACGCCCGTCGCCAGGGCGACCGGCTTCGCCGCATCGGTAAGCGCGCGATGCCAATCGGCGATGAGACTGTCGGCCGGCCGGTGCGTCATCTGCTCCAGCGCGAGCTGCACGTTGCCGCTCCGCCCGGCCGACCGGAGCAGCGCGCCGACGATATCGTCGCCGTACGTCCCGCCGAGATAGGACCAGAACGACTGGCCCCAGCGATACGGGAAGTACCGCGGATTCTCGAGGTCGCGGAAACTCGGCAGCTCGCCGCGCCGCACCGCGTCGCGCATCCACATCGTCGTGTTGGGATCCACATTGCCGAGCGAGACGTACTCGGCCATCCCTTCGATGAACCAGAGCGGCACGCGATTCAAGCCGGTGGCCAGGTTGCCGCGCCCGACGCCTGTGATGTCGTACTGGAAGGCATGGGTGAGCTCGTGGCCGATCACGTGATCGGTTTCATAGAGCGACGCGCCCATCGGTAGGATGATGCGGCGCTTGAGACTTTCGGTGACACCGCCCGTTCCTTCACCCGGTTGCTCACCGAGGACGTTGGTCTGCTGGAAGTCCGGAGCGTCGGAGTACAGGATCAGCGGTTGGCGGCCGCTGAGCTGATGCCGGAGGACCTGTGAGATGCGCGTATACCACCGTTCCGCCATCCGCCCGGACTGTTCCGCCGCGGCCGCTTCGCGATCGTAAAAGTAGATGTCGAAGTGCTGGGTCTTCAGGATCTTGAAGTGGAAGTTTTCATACTGGACGGCGTTGCGGCCGAAATATTGTGCCTGGGCTCGGGGTGCGATCAAACTCAGCGCCCCAAGCAGGAGCGTGACGCGAGCAATGGTGTTCATGTCCTAGGATTACCCCCGTACATCGGGTTCGGCCACACGTGTCTGGACCTCAGGTCGTAAGTGAACGTACAACATCCAATGTTTGTTCGGACTTCACAAATCCGGGAAAGGACACTCCATGATCGTGGTGACGCTCTGCATCCTCACTCTCAGTCTGCAGCAGCCTTGGAGGGCGGTGGACAGCGCTCTAGGCAGGACGGGCAGTCTGCAAGGGGAAACTTACCGCGTTGGCTTTCCACGCAATGATCTTCACGTCACAGTTGGCGCGGTCACTGTCCGGCCGGCCCTCGCGTTGGGATCGTGGGTGGCGTTCAAACAGACGAAGGACAGCCTCGCGATGTTAATGGGCGATTTGGTGCTGTTGGAATCCGAGGCGGGGCGCGTCATCGATGCGCTCCAACGCGGCGGTATCGAGCAGACGGCACTGCACAATCACCTGGTCGGCGAAACGCCGCACGTGATGTACCTCCACGTCCTCGGCCGCGGACGAGCCGTGGCCCTGGCGACGACAGTGCGCGACGCACTCGCGCGGACCGGGACCCCTTCTGTCGCGCCAGCGCCGGTCTCCCCACCCGCCTTCAGTCTGGACACGGCACAGATCGCCCAGATCATCGGGGCTCACGGCCGTGTCAACGGCGGCGTCTACCAGATCAGTGTTCCGCGCGGGGCGCCGGTGACCGTGGACAGTCTGGAAATACCACCCGCCATGGGCGTTGCCACCGCGATCAACATCCAGCCGACGGGCGCAACCAGTGCCGCTACGACGGGAGATTTCGTTCTGATTGCAAGCGAGGTGAATCCAGTCCTGCGCGCCCTCCGCGCCAACGGAATCGCGGTGACTGCGCTGCACAGCCACATGCTGAACGAGTCCCCGCGACTCCTGTTCATGCACTTTTGGGGCGAAGGCGACGCGCTCAAGCTCGCTCGCGGGCTGCGGGCGGCATTGGACGACGTGGACATCAGACGGAACTAAGGGTTCCGCACGAAGCTTCGATACAGCGCGAGATCGTAGACGATCTTCAGCGCTCCGGCGATGAAGAATGATGCGTTGATCCACGCCGGCTGTGCGAATAGCAGCCCAGCGAAGACGGGTGCAAGACTGGCTCCGATCGTGCGCGCAACCCCGGTGATCCCGCCCGCTGCCGACCGCTCTTCCGGACTCACCACCTCCATGAGGTAGGACTGCCGAGTCGGCACATCCATCTGGCTGATACTGAAGCGCGCGAAAAGCACGGCTACCGCGAGCGGCAGGGTCGGCATGAGCGGTACGAGGATGAGCAGGACGTTCGAGGGCAGGTGTGTGAACACCATCGTGCGAACCAGACCAAAGCGCGCAGCGAGCCGCGAAGCGACGAGGGCGGAAACCCCCGCGAGCAGGTTCGCACCGAAAAAGATTGCTCCCAGGGTTGCCGGATTCACGCCGAATCGCAGATAGAACCAGTAGGCCGCGAAGCTCTGTACCACGAATCCGCCGGCGAACGAATCGAGCGCGAAGAGTGCCGCGAGCCGCTGCACAACGCTCCGGGAGTGTTCTCCAAAGCGGGCGCGCGGGTGAGGCACTGTGAGCTCCGTCGCGACGGACAGGCGCGAAAAGCCGAGCACGAGTACCAAACCCAGCGCCGCATACAAGATCACGACGCCCCGATAGTGCAGTGTTTGGGATAGCATCCCGGCGCCCAGGGAGCCGAGCGCAGTCGCGAACGCGCCGGTCATGGTGTACCAGCCGAACACAGCGGTCCGTTCTTCATCCGGCACGACATGGGCGAGAGCGGCTTGCTCGATGGGGAGAAATGGTCCCACCTCATTGCCGCTGGGACTGATCACGCCGATGGTGCCCGCGATCAGGAGCACCAGGAAATTGCGCGTCAGCGCCAAGACGAGTCCTGCGGCGGCCATGAGGAGGGCACCGACAATGAGCATACGCCGCCGGCCGATCCGATCGGCGCGGGTGGTGAGCCAGAGCGAAATGGCGGTATCACCCACCAGCGTCAGCGTGAGCAGTAACCCAATCTGCTGAGTTCGAAGCCCGAGCGTAGTCAAGTACAGGACCAACACGACCGACAGCGCGCCGTAAGCGAACAGTCGTGTGAACCGTAGGAGCAGCAGCAACAGTCCGTCGCGTGGGAGTGCCCGCAGCGCGCCGGGGATCACGGAGCGAGCCGGTGGACCACTTTCACGACGAACGCACCGTTCAGCTGCCGCGCGAAAGAGGACGTGGACGGAAATCGATACGGCGTGACTGGATTGGTGCTGTACCCCGAGTTCCACACGGCAAACACGTCGTCCCCGATCACCGGGATCCAGTGGAACCGAATGTTGAAGTCGACGCGCTGGTCCTCGTTCGTGTACTGGACGAACCCGAGCAGGCTCGACCGGGGATTGAAGTCGTACTCGAGGCGCGTGGACATCTGAAGCGCCGTGAAGCCTCCGCCTGGCAGGCGTGCCGCCGTGCGCGTGACATTGGCGCCGACGATCGCATGTCCGCCGCCGCGCCACGTCCCCTGAAGCTCTACGTCGGCGCTACGCCCGCCGTAGAAGGGCCCCCAGTTCACGAACGCTGCGACGCTGAGCGGGTGCGCAGCAGACATCTCGTACTGGACCTCGTAGCGCGGCCACCAATAGCGTCCGGGAGCCACCCGGACGCCGCGGAAAATGTCGAACGTATCGGTCGGCGCATCGAGCCAGCGCTGATAATTGAGTTCGAAATGATCGCCGTTGTCGCGGTCGCCGCCGAACACGCGCCACTCGAACCATGCGGTCTGCCAGTCGCCGGTGCGCCCCAATGAACCCCTCTCATTGGCTATGATGTCCCAGCTCGGAATGGGCACGGTGAAATCGAGCTGCCGGATACCGAGCACATGCGGGCGTGGCATGAAGTCGACGTGACCTGTCGTCTCCCAGATGCCGGTCCGACGCACGAAGCCGAGGGCGGGGTCGAACCCGGAGTCGATGCGATAGAGCGAGACGAAATTGTCGAACAGATCGTTGGGATTGTCGGCGGACAACCGCCAGGCGAGCGGAACGTCGCTGACGCCGGGAGTCCGGCTGCCAGCGATCCAGAATTTCGGCTCGAGATTCTGACCGTGCACGATGAGTGGAAGATCCACGTCGAATCCACCGGTGCCCCGCGGAGCAGCGCCGGTCATGCTCTGCAGCGCGCCAATAATCCCGACATATGATCTCGCTAGCAGATCATGCTGCACCCGCGCCACGGCATCGGTTTCACGGTTTGCGCCCGTTTGCGCATCGAGCACGCCGATGCGCCACGGGCCCTGTCTGCCGTAGAGACGGCCCCCGGCGACGATCGGGATGGGATTGCCGGCGCTGTCCAGTCCGACCCGTCGCGAATAGAACACCTGCGTGCGACCCGGCGTGCCAAAGTCGAACAGCCCGCTTGATTCCAGGAAGAACTGGCGTTTCTCCGGAAAGAAGAAAGGAAAACGGGTCAGATTGATGACCTGTTCGTCGGCCTCGACCTGGGCGAAGTCGGTCCCGGCCGTGAGGTCAGCGGTCAACGTCGGTGAGACGGCGACCTTCGCGTCGAGCCCCGCCTTGGTGCCGACGAAGCCATCGGCGAGCCGGGCGCCGCCGCTGTCGTGCGTCGGTTCGATGACGCGGCTCAGCACGTAGGGGTATAGCTCTACGGCGTGGGCGCGGTGTAACGGCCCGATGTCGATTAGATCGCCCGCTTTCAGCAGCTGATAGAGCCCTTCCGCGCGCCCCCAGGACCGCCACAGGTCCTGCTCGTTCTTGCGCCGGATAAAGCGGCGTACGTTGAAGCCAAACAAGCCGGCCGTGTGGCGAAATCGCAGCGTCTGGAACGGTATCCGGAATTCCGCCGTCCACCCGGCAGCGTCGCGCGAGACTGCAACGTCCCAGATGCCATTCCAATTCTGGTTGAGGTTATCGAGGTCGGTCAGCTGGGCGTCCCAGCGGGCACCGTTGGGATTCGTCCCGAACACGAATGCGCTGCGGCGGTCGCGGAAGCTGTCGATAAGCAGCTGCACGTTGTCATCGCTCGACAGATCGGCATCCCGGCGCAGTTGCGTTGCGCGAATGCGGCGCGATTCGCCGTCGTACGCGCGTACCCCGATGTAGAGGGCAGTCGCATCGCGGACGGCCTTGACGACGGTGCGTTCGGTTGCGGGCTCGCCGACGCGCGGCTCACGTTGCCGGAAGTCAGTCAACGAGTCGGCCCGCGTCCAGTCGGGTTCGTCCAACTGGCCATTCAGATGGATCTTGCCGCTCGCCGTCGCGACACGCAGCGCCTGCGGTCGAGCCGACGTGGGTAGCGCCAGTACCAACGTCAGTCCGAGGCTCGCGATTCGCAGACGGCTTTCTGACTTGCCGGGATCTACCATGTGCTCCATGTTCGCGGCATGAGCGCGCCTTTGTCCACACCCGCCGCCGCTGCTCCCATCACGTCCACCGCCCGCGTCGCCTCGATCGACCTGATTCGAGGCGCAGTCATGATCTTGATGGCGATCGACCATGTCCGCGTGTACTCGGGACTCCCCGCCGGCGGCCCCACGGCGGGGATATTCTTTACGCGCTGGGTGACGCACTTCGTGGCGCCCGCCTTCATCTTCCTGGCGGGCACGAGCGCGTTCTTCTACGGCCGCAAGCACACCGATCTGTCCCGCTTCCTGTTGGTACGAGGCATCTGGCTCGTGCTGCTCGAGCTGACGGTAATTCGCGTCGCATGGACGTTCAACTTCGACTTCGCGAATTACCTACTGGCGGGCGTCATCTGGGTGATCGGCTGGTGCATGATCATCATGGCGGCCATGGTCCACGCGCGCGCGCGGACGGTCGGAATCATCGGCGTTGCGATCATCGTGTTGCACAACGCGGTAATGGCACCCCTGATGCGCGCACTACCATTGGGCGAGTCGTGGAAGGTTCTGTACATCGGATTCTTCAACGGGCCGCTCAACGGGACGCCGTTGATCGTGCTGTACTCGATCATACCGTGGATCGGCGTGATGGCGGCGGGCTACTGGTTCGGCACCGTTCTGTCGTTGGAGCCGGCACGCCGCAATCGGATCTGTGTACGCCTCGGGCTCGGCGCGACCGCGCTGTTCCTCCTCCTGCGCGGCTTCAACATCTACGGCGACCCGCGGCCGTGGAGTGCCACACCGCCGATGCCGGCCCTGCTCTCGTTCCTCAACACGACCAAGTACCCCGCGTCGCTGCTCTTCTTGCTGATGACGCTGGGCCCGACGATCGCGCTGATTCCGCTGCTGGATCGCGCGCGTGGGCGAGTCGCGCAGTGGATCACCACCTTCGGCCGCGTGCCGTTCTTCTATTACGTCCTGCACATCCCGCTCATCCACGCGCTCGCCCTTGTGGTGTCGGCGATCCGCCTCGGGGCCGTGAGCCCGTGGCTGTTCACGAATCATCCGATGGCGAACCCACCGGCGCCCGAGGGCTACCCGTGGAGTTTGGGACTCCTCTACCTCGTCTGGGCGATCGCGATCGTGCTGCTGTATTTCCCCAGCCGCTGGTACGCCGAGCTGAAAGCCCGGCGCAGCGATTGGTGGCTCAAGTACCTGTAAGGCTCCTGCTCATTGGACGCAGGGTCCATGCGGATCGGCGGGCTTCGCCACATCCCGCTTGGGACGCTCCGGGGCGTTCGCCACCGCCAGCGCGCCGTCGTGCACCATTTTCGTGACCCGGGAGAGGTCCTGGTAGCTGATGTACTGCGCTTCGTCCGTGACCTGGTGGTAGTCGAGGTGCTCGCCGCGCGAGAAGGCAACTGACGGGATCCCATAGCGCGCGTAACTGTAGTGATCGGCGCGGCAGTAGTACTGGAGCGGATGGCCCGGCGCGTCGTAGGTGTAGTCGAAAACGAACGGCAGCGGCTGCTTGGCATTCGCCGCCTCGAGCATTTCACCAAACTCGCGTGAAATCCGCTTCGCGCCGATCACCTCGAGATACGTCGGGCTGCCGGCGCCCGTGCCGCCGCGCGGGAAGTCCGACGCTGTGCCACGCCCGACCATATCCTCATCGATTTCGCCGACGACCGAGTCGAGCGGCACCGTCGCGTGATCGGTATACCAGCGCGAGCCGAGGAGTCCTGCTTCCTCGCCTGTGTGACTCACGAACAGGATCGAACGCCGCGGTCGCTCGGCGCCCTGAGCGCCGGCGAAGGCCTCGGCGATCTCAAGAATCGCCACCGTGCCGGAGCCGTCGTCATCGGCGCCATTGCGGATCGAATCGCGGCGTGGAGGACGGATCGCGCGCAAGCTGTCGAGGATCGCGCGAATCCTGACTTGCTCCTCGTTGGTGGCCGGCCGGTTGGGAGAATCGGCGCCCATCGGCCGGACGACTCGATTGAAGGCGCGGAGCGAATCGTGATCCACGGGATGGTGATCGAAGCCGACGTGGTCATGATGTGCCGTCAGCGAGATGTATTCGTTGCGCAGCGCGGGATCGCTGCCGCGCAGAATCGCGACCACGTTGCGCGCCGGGAACGCGACCGCCGTGCGGGTGAAGTCGTAACGGCCGCTCACCGTGGTGCCGGTCGCGGTGCCCGGCGCGACTCGAGCGGGTTCGTTGCCGAGCAGGCCCGCCGCCGCTCGCCGGCTGAGCCACACCAACGCGATCGCACGAGGATTGCGCGTCGTATCGGAGACTGGGCGGCCCTCGCGAATGCGCGCGATCTGTTCGCTGCCGAGCTGGTCGAGGGCGACGATGCCGATCGTGCTGGCCTCGCGATACCGGCCAACGAGCGGTCCGATCGCCCGGCGATCGAACCCCTGCGGGACATCGAGTACGACGAACTTTCCGGCGGCCCCGCTTGGCGCGATGAGATGCGCGGTGTCACCAACCGACCCGGCATAGACGACCGCCGCCTGCTCGAGCACGCGCGGTGGCAGGGCGAAGCTGGCGGGAAGGAAGTCGGTCCCGAGCTGGAGGGTGGTGCCGCCGCTCGTGACGAGTCGCGAACGAGGATCCACCTTGACGTCCCAGAAGGGCACCGTCTGGAAGTAGGTGCTGCTGTCGCCCGCCGGCTCGAGCCCGAGGCGCCGAAACTCGGCGGCCGCGTACGCCGAGGCCTTGAAGGCGCCCAGGCTTCCCGTTTCGCGGCCCATCATCGAATCGTCAGCGATGAGGTAGAGGCGCTGGCGCAGGTCGGCGGCGGTGATCTCGGGTTCGGTGGCCCAGACTTGCGCATTCCGTGGAAACGTCCGCGAGCCGCTCGGCGGCGTGTTTCCGGTGGACTGACAAGCGTGCAACAAAACGACGGCGATCACGGTTGACCACGCTCGCTGCATCATGGATCTCCTGGGTCAGAATGCGCCACCGCCACCCCCGCCGCCTCCGCCGCCAGAACCGCCGCCGCCGCCAAATCCCGATCCTCCCGAGCTGCGCGGCGACGACGACAACGTGGTGCCCGCCACCGTCGAGAGATGCGACATGCTGGTCGAGAAATGGCTGACGTTGAAGTTCGCCACGCTGGGACCGACGTACCATTGGGGCGGCTGCGTGTAGATCCCATCGAACGCGCGAGCGAACTGTTTCTCCACACCAAACGCCATCGCGAACGGCAGAAATTTATCGAACAGCTCCGGATGACCGATGATGATGCGCTTCAAATGCTCGGCCTCCACGCGGCGGAGAAACTCCTCGAATCCCAATACGTGCTCGAGCGCGCGCGCCCCCATTTCCGTGCGCGCCGGCATGATTTGCGCGAACAGAATCACGACGAGGAATGAAAGAACCGCTGCGATGACGAACGGCACCGGGGTCAGCAGGAACGCTTTGGACAAAACGGTGCCGCCCACGCCGACGAGCACTGCGACGCCGACCGCAATCCCGGTCCAATTCTGTTTCACCTTGTCGGGCCGATTCTTGTAGAACCCGCTCCCCTTCAGGCGGTCGAAGATCGCGTTCCGAATCGGATCGAGCTCCTTATAGAACTCATCCTTCAACTCGTCCAACTCCACGTGATCACCGTGTTCCGAGAAGATGCCGTCGAAAACAGCCACCTCGTGAGGTGTGAGACCGTCGATGGTCTTGAGGCGATGCAGCGAATAGCTGGTACCGCCTCCGAACAACCCAAAGAGCTTGGGGTTCTGGTGTTCCTCGATTCGCAGGTATCCGCGCACCGCCAGATCCACCAATGTGGCCGTGATGTCCCGCATGTCCGCACTGTTATCCATCAACGTCCCGGCCTCGGCCGGCGTCATGTCCGCCGGCGGCTCATACTGCACGGCGATGGGGCGCTGCCTGGGGTCTGCGCCCGAGCGGCGCCAGCGGGCGAACGCGAACAGGAGCACCGGAATGGGGATCAGCAGCGGCCAGTTGCTGCGCACTGCTTGCGCGGTTCGCGCGGCGACGGTCGGTGCCGTGACCACGCCCTTGTCCCACCCGACCACGGCGGTCAGCCCTTCGTGGTATCCCAGAGAATGCGGCATCGCGATGCGGACGATGTTGCCGTCGATCGTGACGGTCGCGTCGCGTGCGGTCGAGCCGTACACGCCGTTGAACGCGATTGCCCGCACGCCGGGTGTTCCCGGTGGAAGCTCGACCTCCGCCGTGGCGGCACGAATCGGCACCTCCCACTCGTCGCCCGTGACATTCCAGTAGAGCTCGTCGTGCTCGTCGAAGAACCGCAACCCGTTCGTCGCATGGTAGCGCAGCAGGAGCGTCCGATCGGCGTTCGCGGCACCCGGAATCCAGACCTTGTACTTGATGTACGCCCCCTGGCGACTCGTCTCCGTGCGCAGACTTCTCCCGGCATCGTCCTGCGCGCTTTGCAGCGAGACGCCGAGTGTCCAGTTCAGGCCTTGCGGCGTCCGGTATTTGACCGGAATCGTGCGATACAGTCCGTTCCAGGACCCGACAAATCGAGCGGTGATGGACTCGGTCACATCGATGCTCGCGTCGCGGTTGACACGAATACGGGCGTCGAACTTCTCGATGGAATACGACCGCTGCGCGCTGAGCGACGTCGCGGTGAGCGCGACCAGCAGGAGCGCGAGCGGCACTTTCGGGACGGCGCGCTCCGACGGATCCGTGAGGCCGAAGAATTCCCGCGGGCGCAGGCGCAGCATCGCGGCAATGATTCCCGCCGGAAACTGGGCGATCGCGGTATTGAAATCGCGCACGACGGCGTTGTAGTAGCGGCGCGCGTTCTGCAGATGGTCCTCGACATCGGTCAGCGTCGCCTGCAACGCGGCGTAGCTCGCGGCCGCTTTGAGCTCGGGATAGGCTTCGGCGACCGCGACGACGCGCTGCAGCGCGCTGCCGAGGGGGTCTTCTTCCCGGGCCCGCGTCGCCGGTCCCGCCTGGGTGGCTTGCACCGCTCGCCCGCGAGCGGCGACCAATGCCTCGAGTGTGGCGCGCTCGTAGCCGGCGTGCCCCTGCACGACCGCGACCACGTTCGGGATCAGATCGTGGCGGCGCTTGAGCTGCACGTCGATATCCGACCAGGCGTTATCGCCCAGCTGGCGCAGTCGAATGAGACGGTTGAACGTGAAGACCGCCCAACCGACGATGACGATGCCGATGATCGCGGCGAGAGTCATGGGGGCCTACGCTAGCTCGGTAAAGGAGCGAATGCGAGGATGGCTTGTGGGCAAATCGTTCGGGTCATCGGGCCCGCGAACGCACAGCGTGGTCCGCATGCCGGCGGCATGCGCCGCATCGAGCTCCGCCACGAGATCGGAGACAAAGAGCACGCCCTGCGGTGAATGCCCCAGCGCGGTCGCGATCGTTCGATAGCTGGTCGCCTCGCGCTTGGGTCCAGTCGTCGTGTCGAAATATCCGGACAGAAATGCCGACAGATCGCCCGCCGTGGTGTTCGCGAAGAGATTGCGCTGCGCCTGGACGCTGCCTGATGAGAAGATGGCGATCTGTTTCCCGGCCTTCCGCCACCGCTCGAATGCCGGTCGCACGTCCGGATAGACTTCAGCCTTGCCTTTCAGCTCGCCGCCGCGGTACCCCGCATCCCAAATGCGGCCCTGGAGTGATTTGAGACCGGTCGATTTGCGATCGCGGTCCATCAGCCAGTAGACGTACGCCTCAGGATCCCACGGTGGGAGACGCGGTTCGTGGGCGGATTCCGCAGCGTGCTCGGCACGCAGCAGCTCGATATCGGCGTGGACCTCGGGATCGTCGGCGTGTCGCGCCAGATAGTCGTGCACGCGCGCGCGCGCATACGGGAACAGCACCTGCTGGACGAACGCGATGGGGGTGGTGGTGCCTTCGATGTCCAGCAGGATGGCTCGAATGTCTGTCAGCGTGCGATCGGGATGTACGTCGGTCCCCAGCACACGGGTTGAAACCCCTGATCCACTCCGCTTCCCGTGTAATGCGGCGTCCATCCCGACTTGTCCTGGAACAGGCGGATCGCGCGGATGTCGCGATCGGCGCACAGATCGAACCAGTGCCAGGTCCCACGCGGCACGCGAATCAGGTCACCGGCCTCCACTTCGATCGCGATGACCGGACCCTCGCGGGGATGAATGTGGAACAGGCCGCGGCCGCGGATGATGAAGCGCACCTCGTCCTCGTCATGCCAATGCTCCGTGCTGAACTTCGCCAGCATGGTCTCGAGATTCGGCGTCGCCGGCGTGACGTCGATGACGTCGGCCGTCACATAGCCGCCGCGCGCCTTCAGCATGTCGAGCTCGGGTGCATAGGCGGCGAGCACCGCGTCCGCGGGCGCGTTCGCCGCGGCGCGCTGGGCGAGCGGCCAGCGCTCGTAGTCGACGCCAAGCGTGGCGAGATATTGAGTGACCTCATCCTGGGTCGTCAGCGTCCGCTGCTCGGCGGGAATTCTTACGGTTGCCATGACATTCCTCGCTTTCGTGCCATCGTCGCCGCTAGCGGGGGAGAATCGGTCCCGTGACGTCGATCCGGACCGGGAATCCCTCCAACCGGCTGGGGATCCGGGCCCGGGTTGCCTCACTCGTTTTGGCAACCAGGACGCGGATACACGGTGCACCTTCACAGCGGCCGATGGCCGTCCCGAGCACTCCCGGCACGGCCATCAGCGAATCGGTGTGAGCCGCCAAAACCTGTTCGATTGTTCTCGACGATCCCGCCACAGCCGGCCCTTCCCCCTCTCGAGCTCTCTGATGCCCGCAGCTCGTGCCGAGCGCGATCGCGAGAAGCAGACTAATTGGGCCGGAGTACTTTGATCGTCGTCCCGTTGCTGTCCCCGTCGGGATCGTGGTTGAAGGTCCGGTCGTACGTTCTCCCCGCGTATGTCACACTCACCACCGTCATGTTCACTGACGCGACGCTTCTCTTCAAGCTCGGGAACAGGACGATGCATGTCCCGTTGCCGCCCTGCTCACCGGTCGTGCAGGTGTCGGAGTTCGTGCCGATCTGGCTCCAGTGACCGACCACGGTCGCCCCGTTGAGCGGATTGTGATCGGCGTCGTGCACGGTGATCGCGACCGTCGCCGACCAGTTGCCCCCGCTGCGCGAGGTTGTGGCGTCGAGATCCCCGACGTGAATGATAAGCGACGCGGCGGAGAGAATGACATTGGTCGACGCCTGGTTGTTCGTGGGATTGTCGTCACCGAGCGTGTGCTGGGCCGTGAGCGTATGCGTGCCTAAAGAGCTCGTTGTGGTGTTCCACGGGAACAGCAGCGTCACTGCGGCGCCCGCGCCCAGCGCCTGCAGCGTCTGCGTTCCGATCGCCGCGCCGTCGGTTGCGTCGGTCAGGGTCACAGGAACACCCGCTGGAATGTCCTGATTCCCCATATTCTGCACCGCGACCGAGACGTTTACGGTGTTGCCCTGCGTGGTGGACGTCGGGGCGCCGACGCTCGTGATCGCCAGATCCGTCACTGGGACGGGTGGTGGCGGCGGCGGAGGGGGTGCGCTGCCGTCGATCCGCACACCGAAGTTGTTGAGCACCAGGTCGATGCGGTTGGCGATCGTCTGTGTACTGCTGCCGGCGAACAACAAACCCACCGGGCGGTTGGTGCCGTCGTCCGAGACGATGAGCGAGCCGGAGTCCCCGCCGCCCGAGAATGTGCCAGGCTCGATGATCAGCTGATCTACAAAGGTCGCCTGCTTGACGCAGAAGATGAACAGGACCTCGTAACAGACCGTCACGGTGGCGTTGATGCCGGTGATCTGTCCATGGGTGGCTTTGGTCGTCCGTCCGTACTTCTGCACGGCGAGGCCAAGGAGTGCGCTCTCGTTGTCGAAGACGCCGTCGCCGTTCGCATCGCCGTAAATCGCCGAATTGGGCAAGCCGTACCCCTCGTCGGCAGGCGTGGCGTTCGAGAGCATATCGGCACTCGAGACCGCGATGGCGGCATCGATGGTGTTCGCGCCTCCCGAGAAGTTGATCGGCTTGAATGCGGCGAGCGTGCCGATCTGATCAGCCGGGGCGGTGCCGCCGTCGAATGGGCCGGGCTGCAGCTCCGGATCGCCTACGCCCGCGTCGTTGCTATTCGCCAGCACGTGATTGTTGCTGAGCACATAGATCGCGCCGCTGGCGTCCACCACTCGGCCGCCGATCGAACCCGCGGTGATCGCGGGATGACCCAGCGAGAACCCAAGCGGGGCGGGCCGCTGGCGCGTCGTGGGATCGGACCGCGCGAGGAACATGCCCGTCACCTCGGTCGTGACCGGTACGCCATCCAGAGCGAGGGGCAATCCCTTCACGTTGGCTTGAGCGAGCAGCAAGCGAACGGTCGGCTTGCCGTCCGGCGACAGACCAACGGCGGTGCCGACCACACCCGGCACCTGGAGCAGGGCCGCCGTGTGTCTTTCCTGAGCCGCGAGCGCGGCGCGCAAATCGGGCGTAACGCGTGTGAACTCAGGTGGTGCGGCCGTTGGTCCGAGCGCGTCGCGCGACGAATCCGAACAAGCCGTCCACAGACCGACGCCGATGACGAGCAGCCCCGCCACGCGGGTGCGTCTCATAGGTCCTCCCTGGGAGGCGTCGATTCTACGTGCCGGCCTTGCGCTTCGCCATCCGGTCTAACCCTAGGCTCACGGTGCCATACCGCGCTTTCGTCCCATCGCCTCGAACAAGAATTCGAGGATCTCCACGTGGCGCTTCGCTTCGGCCAGGTTGTGGCCCCACGTGTAGAGCCCGTGGCGGCGAATCAGAAATCCATGCGCCGCGGGATGGTCGCGCAGTGTCGCTTCGACCTGCGGCACGGCCGCGGCCCAGTCCTGCGTATTGTCGATGATCGGCAGCCGTTCCTGATGCTCGTGCGTGTGCACGCCGTTCAGCCCCTTCAACATCTCGTAGCCGTCAATGGCGAGGCTGCCGTCCGCTCCAGTATCCGACAGAATTGTGCTCCAAACGGAGTGCGTATGCAGCACCGCACCGGCGCGGCGCGCTCGCGCGATTGCCAGATGTAACGTCGCCTCGGCGGATGGCTTGCCGGAGCCTCGCAGCACGCGGCCACCTCCATCGATCGCCACGATCTGGCCGGGCTCGAGCAAGCCCTTGTCCACGCCGCTCGTCGTGATCGCAAGTGTGAGCGGATCCCTCTGAACGACGGCGCTGAAGTTGCCGCTTGTGCCGAATGCCCAGCCGCGCGCATAACAGATGCGGCCGACCTCGGCCAGCTGTTCAGCGATTGCGTCGAACGTGTCGACCATCCTGCACCAACCTCCACTACCCTCCAAGTTCCAGCGAGCAACCTCCGAGACGTGCCGGCCAGCGCGGCGTGAGCGAGATGCCCTGGACGGTTTCCTCAAATCCGCGCTCACTGCGGGCGACCGTGGTGATGTTGGAGCGCCAGACCTCGGTCTCCGGTTCTAGGCGCACCGGCACTTCCCGGACCAGCGACAACTCGGGTGCGAACATCGCGTGCGGATGTGCGGCGCCGTCCCACGTGTAGCCGACATCGAGACACCCCGCAACATCGAACTTCAACCGTTTCTCGAGCCCGGGGCCTTGCAGGACGGCCGTGATTGCGTCGCGCGTGACGGACACGCGCGCGGCCATCGGCACCGCGGCCCAGGACCGAATCGGCTTGTATCTGGCGGCGGCGTAATCTTCTGCCGTCACGTCCTCACCGAGCAAGCGTTCGACCAGAATCGCCCGCGGCTCGGCGTCGACCGGCGGAAGCGCCTTGAGCCGCGCGGCTTTCTCGATGTCATGGATGCTGGCCGTGCCGTCAGTCTTGCTCTCCCCATGGCCATGCGCCTGCTGCTCGGGTATCTCGTGATAGGATTCGCGCCGTCGCGTGAGGACGTCGGCAAGGTTGATCAGATCGTCGAACCGCGTCAGCACTTCCACCGCACCGCCGCGGTGCGGGCTGACCAGCGCCGTGAATTGCCCGGAATGGATCCAGAGCTCGGGATACCCGTCGTTGTCGAGATCGACCTCTTCATACGCGAGCGACTCCCCGCGCCGCAGCTCACGTTCCGCGATCGCGAGTTGGCGCCAGATCGCGTTGCGAAGATGGGGGAGATACAGGCCGCCGAACACGCCATGCCAGTAGGCATCGTTGCACTGCGCGCGCCCGATGGCCCGACGCGCGGCCGGCGGATCGCCCCGGCTGCGCGACAGGTTCGAGAGCGCGACCATCGTCTTGTGCATGCGGTTCGACTCGGGGTACTTGACGAGAAAATGGTGCCAATGCCCTCCCCGCACGAACGACGCCGACGCCGCGAGATGCTTGGGTCCGAGCTCCTCTTCGAGCGTGGTGAGATCGCGTTGTGCGGCCGGCGGCAATGACCACTTCTCCATCTCGCGGTACGAGGCGGTGCCGAGGTACGCGAGGCCGCCGGACGGGACCTGGCGGAACGCCTCCTGCGCCGTCGCCAGCTTGATCTCGCCCGCGGCCGTGAGGCGCTCCATCGCCTGCAGGAACGTGTCGAGCCATCCCGAGCCGTACACCCAATCCTTCGTGCCGGGCCAGCCGCCGAACTTCTCGCCGTCATCTGCCAGGACGGCCAGGCCATGACCCTGCGAGCGCAGCTCGCGCAGGTACGACGCCGTTTCCTCCGGCGGGCGAAACGGAATCAGGTAGCGCAGTCGCTCATCGATGGCGAGCAAGCCCAGAGGGCGGCCGTCGGACTCGGTCAGGTGCGGGCGATGCAACTCCTCGTGACGAAATCCGCAGACCAGGAAGTGCCGGTCGTCGACGAGCGCGTACTCCACACCGGCCTCAGCGAGGTCGGCCGCGAGCTCCGGCTGCCACACGCGCTCGGTGAGCCACAACCCCGTGGCCCCAACGCCGAAGCGGCGTTTGAGGTACTCGCGCATGCGCGCGATCTGCTCGAGGCGGTCGGGGCGGGGGAGCGAGGCGAGGATCGGCTCATCGAATCCCGCGAGGAGGAGCTCGAGCCGGCCATCGGCGGCGAGCCGGCCGATCATGTCGAGCCATGCGGTGTCGTGCTGTTCCAGCCACTCGAACAGCGGACCGGAGACGTGGAGCGTCAGCGGGAAGAAGCCGGCCGCGGTCGCGCGCTCCATGATCGGCCGGTAGACGTCGCGCACGTGATCGGCCATGACGTGGTCGAAATTCCCCACTGGCTGATGCAGGTGCAGGCCAAACACGAACCGCAGGGGTGCGGTCACGACGGCGTTGGCTGGAAGGCGCTGCGAAACATGTCAGCCGCGCTCCCTGCGGCGGGATCGTTGCTGCGCGCGTCGCCAAGCTGTGCGATGAACCCCGCCTCGAGTCGGGCGCTCTCGGCGCTGGCGAGCGAGATCGCGTGCGCGGCGTAGCGGAGCACCTGACGGCCCTCGAGGCCGGCGATGTCGTCAAAGAACCAACCGCACGAGGACATGGCGCGCAGCACTCCTCGCTCCATCTCGATGAGCCGCGCGGTGTTCTCGTCGCCCCGGACGGGCCCGGTGGCTCCGGCGGCCTCGAGAAAGGCCCGCGGTCCCCCGGGCAAATCGCGACCCTCGCGGTCGTAGATCCCGTGCACTTCGTGCGCGAGCCACTCCACGGCGAAGCGCAGCGGCGTGCGCCAGTCTTGCTGCGACGGCCGGTCGGTGTGGACTTTGCAGCCGCAAGCCGAGCGCCACCGCTCGACGCCGT
>WNGC01000279.1_pt1 | contig 34779 bp, 35 predicted proteins | sample 5400051 | NCBI WGS metagenome assembly WNGC01 (sample SAMN13153368, study PRJNA577476) | soil metagenome | isolation source: 20 cm soil or saprolite under grassland replicate 2 | place: USA:California | collected 2016-06-15
GTGCTTGGGCCCGCCTTGCTGTCCTGATTGGTTGCGTTCATGACGAACGCGTATTGGGTTCCGTTCGTCAGAGGGAAGACGACGCGAGGCGACTGGGCGTCGAATATCAACGGCACTCCCGGGTCAGCTGCCGTGACGGTGCTGCCCGCTTGAAAGAAGATCCAATAAGTCAGCCCGGGCTGTTGAATCCAGCGTACCGTCACCTGTCCATCTCCGGGCGCGACCTCCAGTCCAGCTGGGGCCTCCCCGGGCGCATCGACCTGCCGGTGACAGCCCGCGAGTGCGATTAACGACGCAAGGGCCATGACGCGGAATATCGAGCAGCTCAACTGGAAATTCCTTTCAATGTTGAACGAGTGCAGGACTGTATCATGTGGCCGGAGCAGGCGGACGGCGAGCGCCTGCATGCTAATATGCCGCTTTCGCTGCGCTGCGAGATCGTTCAAATGTTCAATCCCGGCAATACCCTGCACGAAGTCGATCCCGAGCTGTGGGCGGCGGTCCAGCAGGAAAACCGGCGCCAGGAAGACCACATCGAGCTCATCGCCTCGGAGAACTACGCGAGCCGTGCAGTGCTCGCCGCTCAAGGGTCGCAGCTCACCAACAAGTACGCCGAGGGCTATCCCGGCAAGCGCTACTACGGTGGCTGCGAATTCGTCGACATCGCAGAGCAGCTTGCAATCGTCCGCGCCAGGCAGCTGTTCGGCTGCGATTACGCCAACGTGCAGCCGCACTCGGGGTCGCAGGCGAACCAGGCCGTTTACATGGCGGTGCTGAAGCCGGGCGATGCGATCCTCGGCATGTCGCTTGCGCACGGCGGACACCTCACGCACGGCGCGGCGGTCAGCGCGAGCGGCAAGCTCTACCGCGCTCTCGCATACGGCCTGAACGCCGAGGAGACGATTGACTACGACGGCGTGGAACGCCTTGCGCGCGAGCACCAACCGCGCATGATCGTTGCCGGGGCCTCGGCCTATTCCCGGGTGATCGACTGGCGGCGACTGCGGGAAATCGCCGACGAGGCTCGCGCGTACTTGATGGCGGACATCGCACACTACGCCGGGCTGATCGCCACCGGGCTCTACCCGAGCCCAATCGGGATCGCGGACTTCATCACCAGTACGACTCACAAGACCCTGCGCGGCCCGCGCGGGGGGCTGATCCTCGCCGGCACCGAACACGAGAAAATCCTGAACGCGGCCGTCTTCCCGTGCCTGCAGGGCGGGCCGCTGATGCATGTCATCGCCGCCAAGGCCGTGGCTTTCAAGGAAGCCCTCGCGCCCGAGTTCCGCGCGTACCAGAAGCAGGTGATTACCAACGCCAGGACCCTGGCGAAGACATTGCAGTCGCGCGACGTGCGCATCGTTTCGGGAGGCACCGACTGCCACATGTTGCTGGTCGACCTGCGCGCGAAGAACGTCACCGGCCGCGACGCCGAGGACGCGCTTGGCCGGGCGCACATCACGGTCAACAAGAATGCGATACCGAACGATCCCCAAAAACCTTTCGTGGCGAGCGGCATCCGCATCGGCTCTCCGGCGATGACTACGCGCGGTTTTAGGGAGTCCGAAGCCGCGCATCTCGGCGAGCTCATCGCCGACGTTCTCGACGCTCCGCACGACGACAAGATCATCAAGCGCGTGACGATGGAAGTGTCCGAACTGTGCCGCCGCTTTCCGGTCTACCGCGCGGCGGAGGCGGGCGGCGGGCAGCGCGTCGCTGCGGCCTAGCGCCGGAGAAGCGCGGTGAAATGTCCGTACTGCAAGGCCGAGGACACGGCGGTCATCGATTCGCGTGAGTCCGAGGACGGCGACAGCGTGCGCCGCCGGCGCCAGTGCGAGGCATGCGGGAAGCGCTTCACGACGTACGAGCGTGTCGAGCTTTCGATGCCGATGGTGGTGAAGTCGAGCGGCAATCGCGTCCCCTACGATCGCGAAAAGCTCCGCACCGGGTTTATGCGCGCATTGCATAAACGACCAGTTCCCACGGAGTATGTCGACCAGGCGATCAACCGCATCGAGCAGCGCGTCCTCGCTCTCGGTGAGCGCGAAGTGGCCAGCCGAGTGATCGGCGAGATGGTGATGCGCGAGCTGAAGAAAATGGATGATGTCGCCTACATCCGCTTCGCTTCCGTGTACGAGGACTTTCAGCGCGTGGACGACTTCCGCGACGCGATACTCGAGGTGAAGAAGCCGGGCACAAAGCGTGCGCGCCGCATCGAGAAATAATGGTCACGGCCGCGGACCATGAATTCATGCGGCAGGCGCTCGGCCTCTATACGACGACACCCAATCCGCGCGTCGGTTGCGTCATGGTCAAGGACGGGACGATCGTCGGCGCGGGCTGGCATGAGAGCGCCGGGATGCCGCACGCTGAGATTCTGGCACTGAAAGCAGCCGGGGCGCGTGCGCGCGGCGCAACCCTCTACGTGAACCTGGAACCATGCAGCCATCACGGCCGCACCCCGCCGTGCGCTGACGCGATCATCGATGCCGGCGTCGGACGCGTGGTGGCGGCGATTCAGGATCCGAATCCGCGGGTCGCAGGTGCGGGCTTCGCCAAGCTGCGCGCAGCAGGGATTGCTGTCGAGCGCGGGCCGATGGAGGACGAGGCGCGCGAGCTCAACATTGGCTTCGTCGCCCGCATGACGCGCGGCAGGCCCTGGGTGCGCATGAAAATCGCGGCGAGCCTCGACGGGCGCACCGCGCTCGCCAACGGCAAGAGCCAGTGGATCACCGGAGAAACAGCGCGGCAGGACGGGCATCGCTGGCGGGCGCGCGCCTGCGCGCTCCTGACTGGCTTCGGCACCGTCAGGGACGACGACCCGCAGCTCAACGTGCGCGGCGTCGATACGCCCAGGCAGCCGCTCAAGATCGTCGTCGATTCGAAATTCGAGACGTCCCCTTCCGCGCGCCTGCTGAAGGAAGGCAAGACGCTGATCGTGGGCGCGGTGAACGAGGAAAGGAAAATCGCGGCGCTCAAGGCGGCGGGCGCCGAGGTGATCGCCATCCGCAACGACCACGGCAAAGTCGAGCTGTTCAAGCTGATGGAGGAGCTCGCGCGGCGCGAACTGAACGAGATTCACGTCGAGGCGGGCACGAAGCTCAACGGCTCGCTCTTACAGGCGGGCGTGGTGGACGAGCTCCTCGTCTATCTCGCGCCGAGCGTGATCGGCGATTCGGGGCGGGGAATGTTCCATATGCCGGAGATCACCGAGCTGTCGCAGGCAAGGGCACTGAGGATCCGCGAGGTCGAACGCGTCGGAGCGGACCTGCGCATCCTGGCGCGTATCTGAAGGAGCGAAGAGTTATTTCTCGCCCTTGAGCGCGCGCTTGAATTCCTGGGCGCCTTCCTTGGCCGCGCCGCCCACGGCCTGGCCGGCTTTCTTCGCTTCGTGCCCGACTTCCTTGCCGGCTTTTTTCGCACCTTGCCAAACCTCTCGCGCGGCCGACCCGACCGCCCGGCCCGCCTTGCGCGCGTCCTCTTTGACGCTTTCTTCCTTGGCGCTGGAAATGCCCGCGACGAAAAGAGTCGCCGTGGCAGCGCAGGTCGTGATGCAGTACCGGAGCTTCATGCCCGACTCCCTGAACGATTCTCCTCCGCAGAATGATACGTGGTTGCAAAGCCAAGTAGAATCCGGCTCTGTCTGATTCCGATAGACTGTTATCTCGGGAAAATGTTCAGCGGAATCGTCGTCGCGACGGGGTGGATCAGGAAAGCGGAACGGCGCAAGGCTGGCCTGCGCCTCACGGTGGACGCCGGTGCGCTCCCGCTTCGCGATGTCGCCATCGGCGACAGCATCGCCGTGAACGGCGTATGCCTCACCGTGGTCGCGCGTGCGCGGAAGGGCTTCGGCGTGGACGTGTCCCGTGAGACCCTGCGGTGCACCGTGGGGCTCGACGAGCCGGGCGAAATCAACCTCGAGAAGGCGCTGCGGATGTCCGACCGGCTCGGCGGCCATCTCGTTTCCGGGCATGTGGACGGGGTCGGCAAGGTCACGCACTTGGGGCGGGCGGGAGCGGATCGTCTTCTTCGGGTACGCGCGCCGCGCGGGCTCGCGCGCTACATCTCGCGCAAGGGCTCGATCGCGGTGCACGGCGTGAGCCTGACGGTGAGCGCGGTGCTCGGCTCCGAATTCGAGGTCAACCTGATTCCGCACACGCTCGCCGTGACCACGCTCAAGCGTCTTCGGGAGGGCGACCGCGTCAACCTGGAAGTGGACCCTCTCGCACGCTACGCCGAGCGCCTGCTCCGTCGCAAATAGGCGGGTGCGAGGGCGCCGCGGCCGCACTCCTGATGGCATTTTCCCCGGCCGAGATCGAGCAGCGCCGCGCGCTCGTGCCGCGTCCCGAGTTTCCGCCCGAGCTGCCGATCTGCGCGAGGCGCGAGGAGATCGCGAGGGCCATCTCCTCGCATCAGGTCGTCATCGTGTGCGGTGAAACCGGCTCGGGCAAGAGCACGCAGCTGCCCAAGATCTGCCTCGATCTGGGCCGAGGGATCCAGGGACTCATAGGGCATACCCAGCCGCGCAGGATCGCAGCGCGCGCCACCGCTTCGCGCATCGCCCGGGAGCTGAAGACCGAGCTTGGAGGCGCGGTCGGCTACAAGATCCGCTTCACCGACAAAGTGGGCCCACGCTCCTACATCAAGGTCATGACCGACGGCATCCTGCTGGCCGAGACCCAAGGGGACCGCGAGCTCCGCCGATACGACACGCTCATCATCGACGAGGCGCACGAGCGCAGCCTCAACATCGACTTCCTGCTCGGCTACTTCAAGCAGCTCCTCCAAGGTAAGGAAAATAAGCGGCCGGACCTCAAGCTCGTCATCACCTCGGCGACCATCGATGCCGAGCGGTTCTCGAAGCACTTCGACGGCGCTCCCGTCATCGAGGTTTCCGGGCGGCTCCACCCTGTGGAGGTCCGTTACCACCCGGTCGAGTCTGAGGACGAAGACTACGATCTCAACGAGGCGATAAGCGATGCGGCGGACGAATTGGCGCGGCAGGGCGAGGGCGACGTCCTCGTGTTCCTCCCGGGCGAGCGCGAGATCCGGGAGGCGGCGGAGACCTTGCGCAAACACCACCCGCCTCATACTGAGATCCTGCCCCTGTTCGCGCGGCTCTCGGCCGAGGAGCAGGAGCGCATATTCAAGCCGCACGCCGGCCGGCGCATCGTGCTCGCGACCAACGTCGCGGAGACGTCGCTCACCGTCCCGGGAGTCCGTTATGTCGTCGACGCCGGTCTCGCCCGCGTCAAGCGCTACAGCTATCGCAACAAGGTCGAGCAGCTGCGCGTGGAAAGCGTTTCCCAGGCCTCGGCGAAGCAGCGCGCAGGCCGCTGCGGCCGGGTCGCGAGCGGGATCTGCGTCCGCCTCTACGCGGAGGAGGAATTCAAGTCGCGCCCGGCGTTCACGGATCCGGAAGTGCTGCGCTCCTCGCTTGCCAACGTCATCCTGCGAATGAAATCGCTCGGCCTGGGCAGGGTCGAGGAGTTTCCCTTCATCGACCCGCCTGCGTCCAAGGCGATCCAGGACGGGTACGCGCTGCTCGCCGAGCTGGGCGCGGTAGACGAAGCCAACGAGCTGACCGAAATCGGAAAGCAGCTTGCGAGGCTGCCGGTCGACCCGCGCATCGGCCGCATGGTTCTCGCGGCGAAATCGGAGAACGCCCTGCGCGAGGTGCTGATCATTGCCGCGGGACTCTCGGTGCAGGACCCTCGCCAGAGGCCGAGCGAGCGCGCTGCCGCCGCCGACGAGGCGCAGAAACGCTTCGACGACGAGAAGTCGGATTTCCTTTCCTGGATCAAGCTCTGGAATTTCTTCGAGGAAGCGCTCGCGCACAGGAAATCCAGCCGCAAGCTGCACGAGGCCTGCCGCGAGCATTTCCTTTCCTTCAACCGCATGCAGGAGTGGCGCGACATCCACGGGCAATTGAAGGAGCTGGTCGTCGAGCTCGGCTGGCGCATTTCCGAAACGCCCGCCACGTATCAGCAAGTCCATCGGGCGCTACTCGCTGGCCTGCTCGGCAACGTCGGCACGAAGACCGAGGAAGGAAATTATCTCGGCGCCCGCGGCATCCGCTTCTGGGTTCACCCTGGCTCGGGCGTGGGAAGGAAGGCCGGACGCTGGGTGATGGCGGCGGAGCTGACCGAGACCACGCGGCTCTACGCGCGCTGCGTCGCCACCGTCGAAACCGAGTGGCTGGAGTCGGTCGGCGCGCACCTCGTCAAGCGGCACCAGTACGAGCCGCACTGGGAGAAGCAGCCGGCGCGCGTCGCCTCGTTCGAGCGTGGCACGCTCTACGGGCTGCTGTTGTATGCAAAGCGGCGCATGCACTACGGACCGATGGACCCGGTCGAATCGCGGAAGATATTCATCCGCCAGGCGCTGGTCGAGGGCGACTACGACACGCGTGCGCCGTTCTTTGTGCACAACCGCAGGCTCATCCAGGAGATCGAGCAGCTCGAGCACAAGTCACGCCGGCCCGACGTGCTCGTGGACGACGAGCTGATCTGCGCGTTCTACGAGAGGCTCGTTCCCGATGGACTCCACAACGGTGCGGATTTCGACCGCTGGCGCCGCGAAGCGGAAAGCGCGAACCCGAAGCTTTTGTTCCTCAAGCGCGAGGACCTGATGCGCCACGAGGCGGCGGGGATCACGACCGTGCAGTTTCCGCACCGGCTGGAGATGGCGGGACGCAGCTTCTCGCTCGATTACCATCACGAGCCCGGCTCGCCGCGCGACGGCGTAACGCTCACTGTGCCGCTTCTCGCGCTGAATCAGGTCGATGCGGCGCGGTGCGACTGGCTCGTGCCCGGGCTCGCGCGCGAGAAGGTCACGCGGCTCGCCAAGTCGCTGCCGCAGAAGCTCCGCCACCAGCTCGGTCCGCTGCAGGAGTTCGTCGACTCATTCCTGCGAGCGAACGAGCACGCGGATGCGCCGCCCGCGCAGGCCATCGCCCGCTACGCGCGCCGCGAGCTCAACCTCGCCGTTCCGCTCGATGCCTTCCGGCCGGAAACGCTTCCCGCGCATCTGTGGATGAATTTCCGCATCGTCGACGAGCACGGGCGGCAGCTCGCGTCGGGACGCAACCTCGCCCAGCTGCGCGCCGAGCTCGGCCAGAAGGCGGGAGAGCAGTTCGCCGAGCTTGCGCGCTCGGATGCGCCGGCAGCGAAAGTCACCGCCTGGGAATTCGGGGATCTCGAGGAGTTGATGGAAGTCCGGCACGGATCCCAGACACTCATGGGATATCCGGGTCTGGCAGACCACGAAGATTCCGTCAGCCTCGAGGTCTTCGATTCCGCGGAGAAGGCCCGCGAAGCGCATCGCACGGGGCTGCGCCGCCTGTTCAGGCTGCAGTTGAAGGAGCAGGCTCGGCACATCGAGAAGAATCTACCCGGGTCGCAGGCCATGGTGCTTCAGTTCGCCGTTTTCGGCGAGGTCGCCGATCTGAAGGAGCAGCTGCTTGCCGCGGCTTTCGATCGTGCCTGCATGCAGGAGCCTTGGCCGCGGTCGCGCGCCGAGTTTGAGCGGCGCCGCGAGGAAGCGCGCTCGCGCGTTACGCTCCTTGCGCAGGAAATCGCGCGGCTCGCAGGAATAATTCTCGCCGAGCATGCAGGGCTGCAGAAAAAGTTGCAGCAGGCGTCCAAGGCGTTTCCCGAGCCCTGCCGCGACATCCAGGAGAGCACGGCCCGACTTCTCTCCAAGCGGTTCATCGAGCAGACGCCCTACGAGCGGCTGCAGCACTTCCCGCGCTACCTGAAGGCCGCAGGCCTGCGGCTCGACAAGCTGAGAGCCGATCCCGGCCGCGACGCGCGTCTCGCCGCGGAATTCGCGCCACTGTGCGCGCAATGGCTGCGAGAACACGCCAAGCAAGTGAAATCGGGCAGCAGCGATCCTCAGCTCGAGCAGTTTCGCTGGCTGCTGGAGGAGCTGCGCGTACAGCTTTTCGCCCAGGAGCTGAAGACCTCCGCGCCGGTTTCGGTCAAGCGGCTGTCGAAGATGTGGCAAACTATTCAGCGCTGATTTTCAGCGCTTCGGACGGTCCATATGAACGCGATACTCAATGCCCTCGCGCGGGCGTTTGTGAGCCTGCTGCATCCAAGGATGCTCTGGCTCATGGTATGGCCGGTGATCGTCGCGCTTGTCCTATGGGTGACGCTCGCCGTGCTTTACTGGGGCGAGGCTGCGCAGTGGATCGCCGCACAGTTGCACCAGTGGCCGGCGTACGAATGGGCGGTCTCGATCTGGCCCCTCAAGCTCATTGCGGCATGGTTCGGCTGGATCCTCCTGCTGCTGTTGTTCGTGCCCGCAGTTCTGATCACCGCGGTGCTGATCATCAGTATCGTTTCCATGCCCGCGATGGCCGCTCATGTCGGCGGGCGCGACTACCCGGGGCTCGTCCGCCGGAAGGGGGGCACGTTCGCCGGCAGCCTCTGGAACGCCCTCGCCGCGCTCATGCTGTTTGCGTTTCTCTTTGCGGTCAGCTTGCCGCTATGGCTGGTTCCGCTGCTGTGGCCGGTGCTACCCATGGCTCTATTCGGCTATTTCAACCAGCGAGTGTTCCGCTACGACGCTCTCGCGGAGCACGCGACCGCCGCCGAGATCGCCGAGATCGTCCGCCGCCATCGGGGCGAACTGTTCCTGCTGGGCGTTGCGCTGGCGCTCATCGGCCATGTGCCCGTTCTCGGGCTCTTGATGCCGGTGTACGGCGGGCTCGCTTTCATCCATTACGGCCTCGAGCGTCTCGGTGAGCTGCGCAACGAGCCGATCGAGGGGGCGGCGGCGCGGATCTGAGATGGGAACCGGGGCGATCATTATCGGCGACGAGATCATTCGCGGGAAGCGCGAGGATAAGCACTTCGCCAAGCTGATCGAGATCCTTCGCGTGCGCGGAATGAGGCTCGACTGGTGCAATTATCTCGGCGACCGGCCCGACCTGATCACCGCCACGCTGAGGCGCACGATGGCCTCGGGAGATATCGTCTTCAGCTTCGGCGGCATCGGCGCGACACCCGACGATCATACCCGGCAGTGCGCCGCAGACGCGGCGGGAGTGGAGCTGGCGTTGCATCCCGATGCGGAAGCGGCGATCCGCTCACGCACCGACATGCAAATCACGCCGCAGCGCCTCAAGATGGGCGAATTCCCGCGCGGGGCGAGGATCATTCCCAATCCGTACAATCGCATCCCGGGGTTCTCGCTCGTGGATCACCATTTCGTGCCAGGTTTCCCGGTGATGGCTTGGCCTATGGTCGAGTGGGTGCTCGACCAAGGGTACGCGCATCTGTTTCACCGTACGCCGGAAGCCGAGGCCTCCGTCATCGTCTACGACCTAGCGGAATCTATCGTCACGCCGCTGATGATAGAAGTGGAACAGCGCTACCGCGGCTTGAAGTCGTTCAGCCTGCCCAGCATGGGCGAGGCGGGCGTGCGCCGTCATATCGAACTCGGGGTGCGGGGAGTACCGGAAGAAGTGACGCCAGCTATCGAGCAGATGAAGCTGGGGGTCGTCGCGCTCGGCGGCAGGTGGGAAGAAAAGCGTCAGTAAACAAAAAGCCCTGGCTTGCGCCAGGGCTTTAGGGCGCCCACAGAGAGGAGGAGGAGGGCTGTGGGCCGCGAAACCTGCAAATTACGCTGTCGCGCGCTTCTTCGGGGTTTCCCTGGTGGGCGTTGCAGCCGCGGCGAAGTTCGCCTCGGCGATCTCGGTGGCCTGCCTTGCGACCTTGTTGAAGCTGTAATAGGCGGTGTTGGCTGCGGCGAGCGCAGACTTCACGGCTTGGACGGCGACGTCGGATCCGGCTGGGGCGTTCTTCGAGACCTTGTCGAGAAGACCGACCAGGTTCTTGTTAAACTCGGCGGCTTGCGCTTCGAGGAACTTGGCCAATTCGCCGTTCGTTTGGGCGGCAACTTCGTATACGCCGCGCGAGTAGGCGATGGCTTTTTCCATCGTCGGCTGGGTTGCCGCGGCATTCAGGGTGAGGTATTCCTGGGGGTCTTTGGCGTTGAGCAGCGCCTTGGCGTGGCCGACGCCTTCCTCAAATGCGGCCTTGGCTGCGTTGAAATACAGCGCGGATAGGCGCTCGAAAGCGGCGAACTGCGTGTGCGCGAGACCCAGGATGGCCTCGACGCCAGCCTTGTTCGTGCTGGCGATCTGTTCGGGCGTGAAGTTCATGATCATCTCCGTTAAAAAAAAAGACTGCGTTGAGCTGAAAATACGTACGGCAAATTTCGCAATGCCCTGGTACCGTTCCTGTCTTATTGCACTGCAACATAGAGGATTTTACAAGGATAACAATCGATGTCAAGAATAATTTGTGCGCCGCAATAGACTTCTAGGCAAAAGGAGAGGAAACTCCAAATAAAATAAAGCGTTACATCGGAATCGTCGCCGTGGAAGTCAGTGGATACTTACCTCCAACTTTTTGTTTTTAAATGATCCGTGCCTTTTCCGGAGGGCGCGATGGGAGCGAATCGTGAGCACGCGCACCTATGCACCGCCGTCATCGATCCTTACCCTGCTCGTTCTGCTCGCGCTCGGCTGGGGGGTCAACTGGCCGATCATGAAGGTGGTGATGGCCGAAATGCCGCCGCTGCATTTCCGCGTGCTGTGTCTTGCGGTCGGGGCGGCGGGCCTTTTCGCGATTGCGCGGGTCAATCGGTTGCCGATCCGCGTCCCTTCGAGAGCCTGGCCGAGGCTGATCGCGATCACGCTTTTCAACGTGGCTGCGTGGAATGTTCTCGCGGTCTACGGTGTCACGTTCATGGAATCCGGGCGTGCCGCGATCCTCGCGTATACGTTTCCCGTGTGGGGCGTGCTGCTCGGAGTGTGGGTTCTGCGCGAGCCGGTGACCGGGAGCCGCCTCGCGGGGGTGGTTCTGGGCGTCCTCGGGATGCTGGTGCTTCTCGGGAACGAGGTCCACGCTGTCGGGCGCTCGCCGACCGGGGCCGTGCTGCTCATCGCCTCGGCGATCAGCTGGGCGGTTAGCACCGTCATCATGAAGCGCTGGCCGGTCGACCTGCCGACTACTTCCTTTACCGGCTGGCAGATGCTGCTCGCGCTCGCGCCGATTCTCTCGGGCGCCTTGCTGTTCGAGGAGGGGAGCTTTTCGCCGCTCGCGCTCTCGACTTGGCCCTTCTGGGGGCTCGTCTACAACGCGCTCGTCAGCTCGATCTTCTGCAACTGGGCGTGGATCAAGATCGCGACCCACGCCCCGATCAGCGTTTCCTCGCTCTCCACGTTGATGATCCCGATCGTGGGCGTGTTCAGCGGCATGCTGCTGTTGGGCGAACATCCGCAGTGGAGCGATCTGGCCGCGCTCGTCTTGGTCGTCGCTGCCCTGGCGGTCGTGCTCCTGCCGCAGCGCCAGGCATAGCCCGGCTCGTTCAGCCCGCGTCGCCTTCGCGGATGCTGCGTCGAGTCGGGATTCTTTCGGTGCGCCAGTTCGCCAGCGCCCAGCTCCAGATCTCCGGAATGCTCCCCGCCGCGAGCCCCGCTGGCGGCACCTGACCAAGAAAGCGCAAGGCCTGCCAAAGCCGACCTGAGGCCTCCGAGACGGTCAAAGGGGCGGCACGCGTCTGCTTGCTGAGCTTTTCGCCAGTCTGGTTCATCGCAACCGGAAGATGCATGTATCGCGGCGTCGGGAGACCCAACAAGCGCTGCAACAGGATCTGCCGCGCAGTAGAGGCGAGCAAATCGGCGCCGCGCACCACATCGGTGATGCTCTGCTCGAAATCATCCACCACCACTGCGAGCTGGTAGGCGAAAAGGCCGTCCGCGCGCCGCACGATGAAGTCTCCGACTTCCCGAGCCAGATGCTGCTCGATCCTGCCTTGAAGCAGGTCTTCAAACGCGATCACCGCGTTGTCGACGCGCACGCGCATCGCTCGAGCCGGGCGTCCCGGCGATAGCCCCTTGCGGCAGGTGCCGGGGTAGATGGATTCGCTCGCCGCGGATATGGTTGAATCGGAAATTTCCCTCCGTGTGCAGGCACAGGGAAACACCGCATACTCATGCTCGAGACGTTTCAGCGCGGCTCCATAAGCTGCGTCGCGACGACTCTGGAACACGACTGTTCCGTCCCATTCGAACCCATAAGCCTCGAGCATCCTGAGAATCGCATTGGAAGCCCCCCGGGCCTCGCGCGGACGATCGAGATCCTCCATGCGCACCAGCCATCTGCCCCTATTCCAGCGCGCCTCGAGGTAGCTGCCGACCGCGGCGACGAGCGACCCGAAATGCAGCGCACCGGTCGGGGAGGGAGCAAAGCGCCCTCGATAGGGTCTCGTCGAGTCATGCATAATCTGGACGAAAATCATATCAGCGTTTCCGGGCGAGCCGAAAATCCATGACCAATCCCCATCGCGTCGTTATCGTCGGAGGCGGCGCCGGGGGGCTCGAGCTGGCGACCCGGGCAGGGGACCGCCTTGGGTGCAGAGGACGCGCCACCGTCACCCTCGTCGACAAGAACGAGACCCACCTCTGGAAACCCCTGTTGCACGAGGTCGCCGCCGGAAGCATGGATATTCACGCGCACCAGCTCGACTACCTGGCGCAGGCGCGCTGGCACCACTTCACGTTCTGCTGTGGCGCATTGGAGAGGGTCGACCGAAAGCGCCGCGAGATCGCGGTGGCGCCTACGGTGGATGAGCGCGGTGTCGAAGTCATCCCGCGCCGCACCCTGAGCTACGATACGCTGGTGATCGCAATCGGCAGCGTCGCGAACACTTTCGGCGTCCCCGGAGTCGAGGAGCACGCCTACGCGCTGGAGTCCGCTGCCGAAGCCGACCGCTTCCACCGGCGCCTGATCAACGCCTGCATCCAGGCCAACTATCGGCCCGGCAACGCGCCGGCGCAGCTTCGCGTGGTGATCGTGGGCGCAGGAGCGACCGGCGTCGAGCTCGCTGCCGAGCTGCACAACACCACGCGCGTGCTCGCCGCGTACGGGCTCCAGAACATAGACCCGGAGCGGTTCCTCCATATTACCCTCCTCAACGCCGACCCTCGAATCCTGCCGATGCTGCCTGAGCGTATTGCCAATGCCGTGACCGTGGCCCTCGAAGACCTGGGCGTGTGCGTCCGGTGCTCCGAGCAAGCCATCGAGATCACGGCGAGGGAGGTGAAGACCAAAAGCGGCAAGGTCTACCCCGCGGACCTTGCGGTCTGGGCGGCGGGAATCAAAGGGGCAGATCTCCTCAGGAATCTCGACGGCCTCGAAACCAACCACATCAACCAGCTCGTCGTCCAGCCTACGTTGCAGACGACGCGCGATCCGGACATTTTCGCTCTGGGCGACTGCTCGGCGTTCCCGCGCGAAGGCAAGGCGCCGCCCGTGCCGCCCGCCGCACAGGCTGCGCACCAGCAGGCTTCCCACCTTCTCGGGACGCTGGCGCGGCGCATGCGTGGGCAACCGCTCTCACCCTTCCGCTACCGCGACTTCGGTTCTCTGGTGTCGCTCGGCGAATACAGCACGATCGGATCGCTAATGGGTTTCCTCTCAGGCAAGAGCTACCGCGTCGAGGGATGGTTCGCACGGCTGATGTATCTGTCGCTGTACAAGATGCACCTGTACGCGCTCCATGGCCCCGTCGGCGTCGCGCTCGATACCCTGGCGCGCCTCCTCAAACGCGGCACCGAGCCGAGCGTCAAGCTGCATTGAGGGTCAGTTCCATCATGAAGATCGTGCTCGGCGTCGCCATCGGCGCGCCGCTGTTCATGTGGCTTTTCCAGGAGCGAATGCTGTTCTTCCCGCGTCCGCTGGAATTTCGCCCTGCACCGCGCCCGAACGTCGAAGAGGTAAGCATCGTCGCCGCGGATGGCGTCAAGCTCCGCGGCTGGCTGGTGAAGGGCGACGGTGCGCGCCCGCCGCTCGTCATCTACTTCGGCGGCAACGCGGAGGAAGTTTCATGGCTTGCGGACCTTTCGGACCATTTTGCCGGCTGGTCCCTGCTGCTCGTGAACTATCGCGGTTACGGGGAGAGCGAAGGCAAACCCGGGGAAAAGGAGCTCCTTGAGGACGGACTCGTGATCCACGACTACGCGAAGCGGCGTCCGGAGGTGAATTCCGAACGAATCGTCGCGATGGGCCGCAGTTTGGGCAGCGGGGTTGCGGTTCACCTGGCGGCGCACCGCTTCCTGCGGGGTGTCATACTCGTGTCGCCGTATGACAGTATCGTCGAAGTGGCAAAGCGTCACTATCCTTTTCTGCCGGTGTCGCTCATGCTCCGGCATCGCTTCGACTCGCTTGCGCGTGCACCTCAGATCGAGGCGCCGCTGCTGTGCCTTGTTGCGACTGAAGACCGTGTCATCCCGGTCGCGCACTCGCGCACTTTGTTCGAGGCCTGGCGCGGGGCGAAGACCTGGCACGAGGTTCCGCGCTCGGATCACGACAGCATCTCCGGTGAACCCGAATACTGGCGTTCGATTGCGGATTTTCTGAAGACGCTGCGCTAGGGGACGCAAACGCCCCTGTTATAATCGCGGCTCTCGACGAATTCCGGAGATCCTCGCATGGCAACGATCGCGTTGACCAAAGACAATTTCGAGCAAGTCGTGAACGGTAACGACATGGTCCTCGTCGATTTCTGGGCACCCTGGTGCGGGCCGTGCAAGGGCTTCGCGCCGGTATTCGAGGCCAGTTCGGAGAAGCACGCCGACATCGTGTTCGGGAAGGTGAACACCGACGATGAGCAGGACTTGGCCGCGTCGTTCAATATCCGCTCGATCCCAACCCTGATGCTTTTCCGCGAAAAGGTAATTCTCTTCTCTCAGGCGGGCGCGCTTCCGGGTTCGGCGCTCGAGCAAGTCATCGCGCAAGGCAGGGAGCTCGACATGGCAATGGTGCATAAGGAAATTGCCGAACGCGAGACGGGCGCGCAGCAGGCCTCCATCGAGGGAAAATAAAAAAGGCAGGGGCGTTCCCTGCCTTTTTCTATGGATAGAGAGGCTTACTTCTTCATCTCGTCCTTCTTCGCTGCCTTCTTCGCTGCCTTCTTATCGCCTTTCTTCATTCCGTCTTTTTTCATTCCATCCTTTTTCATTTCGTCTTTCTTCATCGGCGCCCCGGCGTGGGACGCGGCGACAGCAAAGCCGCTCGACACAGCAAAGACCGCGGCCACCAACAGCGACATGAGCTTCTTCATTCAATGTCTCCTCTCTCTGAGCGTTATTAGAATGATCCGGTCACCGGAAACCGGTCAACCGCCGGCGGCTATCCTAGCATATATCGTTGCACGGATTGACAAGTGAACCCGGGCATCGCCTCTGCCCTGCTGGGTGCGGCCCTCTTCGGGGCGAGCACACCGATTGCCAAGCTCCTCGTCGGAGAAATCGGGCCGGTCATGCTTGCGGGGCTTCTCTACGCCGGTTCGGGCGTGGGCCTCGGCCTTTGGCTTGCCGTGCGCGGCTCGCTTTGGCGGGCGGCCGAGCGGCTCCGATTCGCGCCGGGTGACTACAAGTGGCTCGCAGGCGCCGTGATTTCGGGCGGCGTTGTCGGCCCCGCGCTTCTGATGCTCGCCCTTGCTGCGGGCTCCGCCTCGTCGGTGTCGCTGCTTTTGAACCTCGAGAGCGTGTTTACCGCCCTCCTGGCTTGGTTCGTGTTTCGAGAGAATTTCGACCGACGCTTGGTGCTGGGGATGTCCCTGATCGTCTGCGGCGGCGTGGTGCTTGGCTGGCGAACCGGGGACATCGCGACCTCATGGCCCGCACTCGCGGTCGCGGGTGCCTGCTTGTGCTGGGCGCTCGACAACAACCTCACGCGCAGGATTTCCGCCGGGGACTCGGTCAAGATCGCGGGCATCAAAGGTCTGGCTGCCGGAACGGTGAACCTTTGCGTGGCGGCGGGCTTCGGAGCGGCCCTGCCAGCATGGGAGGTCGCCGCCGCCGCCGCCCTGGTCGGCCTGCTCGGCTATGGAGTGAGCCTTGCTCTTTTCGTGGTGGCGCTGCGGCAGCTCGGCACTGCGCGGACCGGCGCTTATTTTTCAACTGCCCCTTTTATCGGGGCAGCCGCGTCCTTTGCATTACTCGGTGAGGCGCCGGATGCGTTTTTCTGGGTAGCAGCGGTATTGATGGCGGTCGGCGTGGCGCTGCATCTCACCGAACGCCACCGGCACCTGCACCGGCACGAGGCGCTGACGCACACTCACCCCCATACTCATGACGAGCATCATCGCCATGAGCACGATTTTGCGTGGGACGGCGCCGAGCCCCACACGCACACTCACGAACACGATCTCCTCAGCCACAGCCATGTGCACTTTCCGGACATTCATCATCGGCACAGTCACTGACGGGTTGCGCGCTCTCGCGATCGCGTCGTTTGCGGCCGGCGCGTGCGCCGCGCCCTACGTGCCGAAGGACGACACAACGGTGCTCGAGCGATTGCCCGTGAGGCCGGGCGATCCGGTCGCTCGCGAGCTGCGCCAGTTGCGTGCCGAGCTGAGCGCTAACCCGCGCAAGCGGGAAACCGCAGTTCGCCTCGCCGAGCGCTATTTCGCGCTTGCCACCTCGGAAGGGGACCCTCGGTACGTAGGCTACGCGCAGGCGGCGCTCAAGCCTTGGTGGGACCTGCCTGCCCCGCCGCTGGATGTTCTCGTGATGCGCGCGATCCTCAAGCAGTACAGCCACGATTTCTCCGGCGCAATGCGGGACCTCGACACCGCGACGCTGGAAGACCCCAAGAATGCCCGCGCATGGTCCTGGCGCGCCGCCATACACATGGTCCAGGCGGATTACGCGCGGGCACGCGAAGATTGCTTGGCTCTGCAGAAGGTCGAATCCGAGCTCTACGCCGTCGGCTGCACGGCCTACCTCGACGGCACCACGGGCAAGGCGGCCGCGGCGCATCGCGACCTCTCCGCGGCGTTTGCCAGGAAAGCGGACGCTCCGCCCGAAGTGAAGGTCTGGGTGCTGACGCGCCTTGCCGAGATGTCGCTGCGACAGGGCGACCTGAAGCAGGCCGAGGAGCATTTCCGCGCAGCGTACTTTGAACCGATCAACGACCAGTTTCTGCTCGCGGCCTACGCGGACTTTCTGCTCGACCAGGGACGCCCCGACGAAGTCATCCCGCTGCTCGTCGACTGGGTTAAATCGGACATCCTGCTCCTTCGCCTCGCGCTCGCCGAACAGGCGCTCAAGGCGCCGAAGGCGCGAGAACACATCGAGGCGCTCAGGTCCCGGTTCGACGCCGCGGCGTTGCGCGGAGACAAGCTGCATCAGCAGGAGGAGGCGCGCTTCAACCTCCGTCTCCTCGGCAACCAGGAAAAGGCCCTCGCCCTGGCGAAGGAAAATTGGAAACTGCAGCGCGAGCCGCGCGATGCGCGCATCCTGCTCGAGACGGCGCTCGCGATGAAAGACCCGGCGGCTGCGCAGGGTGCGCTCGACTGGCTCGAACGCTCGGGGCATGAGGATCCGGGTCTGCGCCGCACGGCGGAAAAGCTGAAAGCGCTCAAGCGATGAAAGCGCTGCCAGCGGTGCTCCTTCTGTTGGTCGCCTCCTCTGCGCTCGCGCACAAGCCAAGCGACAGCTATCTTGCGATCAGCGTTGAAGGCGCGAACGTCGCCGGACAGTGGGACATCGCGCTACGCGACCTCGATTTTGCGATCGGGCTGGACGACAGCGGAGACGGCGATATCACCTGGGGCGAGGTGAGGGCGCATCAGGCGGATATCGGCGCCTACGCTCTCGCGCGATTGAAGCTGCGCTCCGGGGACGCCGACTGCCCCGCCCACGCGACCGAATTTCTCGTCGACGACCACAGCGACGGCGCTTATTCGGTGATGCGTTTTGCGGCCACGTGTCCCCAGGAGGTGACGACACTCGAGATCAGCTACAGCCTCTTCGCCGACCTCGATCCGCAGCACAGGGGATTGCTGAGGCTCGAACACGGCGTAGCCACGCGCACTGCAATCTTCGGCCCTGAGCGCTCGACCCAGGCATTCGAGCTTGCCAAGATCTCGGCGTTGACGCAGTTCCTCGACTACGGCCGCGAGGGGGTGTGGCACATCTGGATCGGTTTCGACCATATCTTGTTCCTGCTGTCGCTGCTCCTGCCCGCGGTGCTCGTGTTCGAAGGGGGCCGCTGGCACGCGGTCACGCGGTTTCCCCCGGCTTTCTGGGACGTGTTCAAGATCGTCACTTCGTTTACCGTGGCTCATTCGATCACGCTGAGCCTCGCGGCCCTGGGGGTGATTTCGCTGCCCTCCCGTCTGGTGGAATCGGCGATCGCGACCTCGGTCGTGCTCGCCGCGCTGAACAACGTCTTTCCCGTGGTACATGGTCGGCGCTGGATGGTCGCTTTCGCCTTCGGGCTGATTCACGGCTTCGGTTTCGCCAGCGTTCTGAAGGACCTCGGACTGCCGCAGGGCGCGCTGCTCATCGCGCTCGTCGGCTTCAATCTCGGCGTGGAAGTGGGTCAGCTCGCGATCGTGAGCGCGTTCCTGCCGGTCGCTTACGCGCTGAGGGCGAGTTGGTTCTACCGGCGCCTGGTTTTCGTCGGGGGGTCCATCGCGATCGCCGCCGTTGCCGGAACCTGGCTCATCGAGCGGGCGTTCAACATGAAGATCATCAGCCCTTGATGATTTGCGCGTGCAACCCCATATTCGATCGGCACGAGAGCCCGCAATGATCGAAATCCGCAAAAGCGAAGACCGCGGCCGCGCCGACCACGGCTGGTTGCGCTCCTATCACACCTTCTCCTTCGCCGATTACTACGACGCAGAACAGACGGGATTCGGCCATCTCAGGGTCATCAACGAAGACCGAATTCAGCCGGGCACGGGCTTCGGTACCCACGGGCACCGCGACATGGAGATCATCAGCTACGTGCTGGAGGGGGAGCTCGCGCACAAGGACAGCATGGGAAACGGCTCGACCATCGTGCCGGGGGACGTGCAGCGCATGAGCGCTGGGAAGGGCGTGCTGCACAGCGAGTTCAATCACGCCCAGGATGTGACGCACTTTCTCCAGATTTGGATCGAACCGAGCGTTACCGGCATCCCGCCGAGCTACGAGCAGAAGCATTTCGCCGCGGCGTCCAAGCGCGGGCGCCTGCGGCTCGTCGCCTCGCCCGACGGCCGCGAGGGTTCGGTGACGATCCACCAGGACGCCTTTGTGTACGCTGCGCTTCTCGATGGTGCGGAGCGCGCGACCCACAAGCTTCAACCCGGCCGCCGCGCCTATTTGCACGTGGCGCGCGGAAAGCTCACCGCGAACGACCACCCGCTCGAGGCGGGCGACGCGCTGAAAGCTGCCAATACACGCGAAATCGCGCTTGAAAAGGGCGAAGGCGCCGAATTGCTGCTGTTCGACCTGGCATAAGGCCCGGATGGCGAAAGCCCACCCCAGAATGCCGGTGGTGTTTTTTGGGCACGGCAGCCCGATGAACACACTCGAGCGCAACAAGTACACCGAGACGTGGCGAAAGCTCGGCGAGTCCATCCCGCGGCCCAAAGCGATCCTGTGCGTCTCGGCGCACTGGTACACGGAGGGAACCGCGGTGACCGCGATGGGAGAGCCGAAAACGATCCACGATTTCTACGGCTTCCCGCAAGCGCTGTTCGACGTCCAGTATCCTGCGCCAGGCGATCCGCGGCTTGCCGCGCGCGTGCGCGAGCTGCTCGAGCCCGTCGAGGTACGGCTAGATGATTCTTGGGGACTCGACCATGGCACCTGGTCGGTGCTGAAGCATGCGTACCCTAGTGCGGACGTTCCCGTCGTTCAACTGAGCATCGACGGCACTCAGCCGCCGCAATTCCATTACGAAACCGGCAAACGGCTTGCGCCGCTGCGAGACGAGGGCGTGCTTGTCGCCGGCAGTGGCAACGTCGTGCACAATCTGCGTCTCATGAAGAGAGCAGGGGGAGTTCCGTTCGATTGGGCGGTGCGCTTCAACGAGAAAATTCGCGCAGCGCTCGCCTCCCGCGATCACCGGGCGCTCGTCGATTTCGGGAAGCTCGGCGAGGACGCGCGCTTGGCGGTGCCGACGCCCGAGCATTATCTGCCGCTGCTCTACGTTGCGGCGCTGCAAGGCGACGACGAACCGATGTCCTTCGCCGTAGACGGCTACGATTTGGGCTCGGTCAGCATGCTTACGGCAGTGGCCGGTATGCCCGCAGGATAGCAGGAGACGGCCTCCGGGGATCCTTGTTCCACACGCCGCGCCGCTCGCGCATAATGCGGCGAACCCTTTCCTCCGGATTTTCGCCATGCATCTGCTCGAACAGGCAGCCGTCTTTCTTCTCACCGCAGTCTTGCTGGTACCGATGTTTCAACGCTTGAAGCTCGGCGCCGTGCTCGGCTATCTCGGCGCCGGCATGCTGATCGGCCCCTTCGGCCTCGGCATGATCGGCGAGGTCGAGTCCACCCTGCAGTTCGCCGAGTTCGGCGTGGTGCTGCTGCTTTTCCTCGTTGGGCTGGAGCTGCAGCCGAGCCGCCTGTGGGTGCTGCGCCGGCCCGTATTCGGGCTGGGCGGCGCGCAGGTGCTCGCGACCGGTGCGGTGCTCGCCGCCCTGGCGCTGGCGTTCGGCTTCTCCTGGCAGGCGGCCCTCGTCGCGGGCTTCGGCCTGGCGATGTCCTCGACCGCGCTTGTCCTCGCCTCGCTTGCCGAGCGCAAGCAGCTCGCCACGCGCCACGGGCGCGAAGCCTTCGCCGTGCTGCTCTTCCAGGACGTGTCGGTGATCCCGCTGCTCGCGCTCCTGCCGCTGCTCAGCGACTCGGGAACGCACGCCGCGGGTGGCTGGATGGCCGCTGCCAAGGGGTTGGCGGTGATCGCCGTCGTCATCATCTCAAGCAGGCTCGTCGTGCGTCCGGTGCTGAAGGCGGTGGCGAGCTACGGCGGCCGCGAAGTATTTACCGCGGCGGCGCTGCTGCTCGTAGTGGGCGCCGCGCTCATCATGGAGAAAATCGGCCTGTCGCCCTCGCTCGGCGCCTTCCTCGCCGGGGTGCTCCTCGCCGATTCCGAATTTCGCCACGAGTTGGAGGCCGACATCGAGCCTTTCAAGGGCCTGCTGCTCGGTCTTTTCTTCATCGCCGTAGGCATGAGCGCGAACCTTGGCCTCGTTTGGGAACGGCCGCTCGCGGTGCTCGGCCTCGCGTTCGGCCTCATGCTCGCGAAGCTTGCACTGATGTACGCGATCGCCAGGATCGGCGGCGCGCCGAACGACACTGCGCAGCGACTTGCAGTTTCGATTTCGCAGGGCGGCGAGTTCGCCTTCATTCTGTTCGTCGCGGCGGGGAGCCTCGGTATATTCGAGGCGGGCACCGCTCAGCTCCTCGTGGTGGTCGTGACCGTCTCGATGCTGCTCGCTCCGCTCGCATTCGAAGCACACGAGCGCGCGCTCGGGCATTGGGCCGAGCGGTACGCGACGCCGGAGTTCGATGCGATCACAGGACCGGGAAACCCGGTCATCATCGCCGGCTACGGCCGCGTCGGGCAGATCATCTCGCGCGTGCTGCGCATGTGCGGCGTGCCCTTCACGGCGCTCGAGGTGAGTTACCAGCAGGTGGATTTCGTGAGGCGCTTCGGCAGCAAGGTCTATTACGGCGACGCTTCGCGCCTGGAGCTGCTCCAGGCGGCGAAGACGGGCGAGGCGAAACTTTTCGTGCTCGCGATCGACGATGTCGAGGCTTCAGTAAAGACTGCGGCGGTCGTGCGCAAGCACTTCCCGCAGGTTCCGATTCTCGCGCGCGCGCGTAACCGCGTGCACCTGTTTCGCCTTCGGGACCTGGGAGTCAAGCTCATCTGGCGCGAGACGTTTCCGACGAGCCTCGACATGGTGCGCCACGCGCTTCTTTCGCTGGGCTTCGGCATCGCCGCCTCCGAACGCGCCGTGAGCCTGTTCAAGCAGCACGACGAGCAGCGGCTCGATACGCAGTACGCGGTCCAGCACGACGAGGCGCAGCTCATCCAGACCTCCAAGGAAGCCGCGGCGCAGTTGCAGGAGCTGTTCGAATCGGACGGCCTGCAGCCGCTGCCGGGATTCCCGCGCGCCGGCGCTTGATACGCAGGTGCACCCGCGACGCGCGGCAACGCGCCGTCCTGAAATTTCCTTCGCCCGCTAGCGTATGAATTTGCCGGTCTTGCTGACTATGGTGATGTCGATATAGCTCGTGCCCGTCCTGATTCCCGGCCCATAGGTGACGTCGACGCCGCCCAAGTCGAAACGATTCAGGGATTCCAGAGCCGTGATCAGCTTATCTCGCGTCGGCTTTGGGCCGGCACGCTTCAAGCCTTCGACCAGAACCTTGGCGGCGATGAATCCCTCCATGGAGGCATACGAAGCGGCCACGTCCTTGTTGCGGCTGATGGCGTCCTGAAATTCCTTGACGATCGGTATAGTCGCCGAAAACGGGTACGGCGACACCTGACTCACGCCGACTCCGGGCCCGTCTTCTCCGAGGTTTTTGATGAAGGCGTTCGAGCTGTTGTTCGAGAGGGTTATGAACAGGGGGCTTTGGCCGGTCTTCTTCATCTGCTTGACGAGTGCGACGCCTGCATCGGCCAGAACGGTCATGATCACCGCCTGCGGTTCGGCCTTTGCGATTGTGGCAACCGCCTCCTCGACTTTTATGGTCCCGCGGGGGTGGCTCGCGACGGCGACGGGCGCGATATTTTTTTCTTTCATGGCTTGCTGCACCCCGGTCAGGCCGTCCTTGCCGAATGAATCATCGGTGTACACCACGGCGATCTTCTTGATCCCCATGCTGACCAGCTGGTCGACGATCTTGAAAGTCTCGGAGCGGTAGCTGGCGCGCACCGGAAAAAGATATTTGCGCGGGGGTTCGTACATCGACATGGCCCCGGTCGAAGGGCCGATCAGCGGTACCTTGTATTTCTCGAGGATGGGTAACGCCGCCTCGTTCGTCGGCGTGCCGCGGGAAAGGAACAGGGCGAACACCTTTTTCTCTACGATCAGCTTCTGGATGACTTCGGGGGTTCTTTTCGGGTCGAACCCGTCATCCATGGATTCGAGCACGATCTTGCGGCCGTGCACTCCGCCTCTGGCGTTGACGACGTCGAAGTAGGCCTTCGCCCCGGCGGTTTGCTCCTTTACCGCTCCGGCCACCGACCCGGTGAACCCGGCCGATTGCCCGATGAGGATCTTGTCTGCCGTCACCCCGACCTGGGCGGGGGCGCCGCAAGCCCAAAAAAACGCTGCAGCAGCCGCGGAGTATTTGATCACACATTTATGGATGGACATGGGCTAGCTCTCCGGTTCACGAAGGTCCGCAGATGGAGAATAACAAAATCGGGACCAAAAGACCCGGGCACACGCAAAATCGGCGGGCGGCGATCTCGGGCACCCGTCGGACTTCGAGAGCGCCGCGCTAGAATAGCGCCATGAAATCGATCGTGATCCTCATCTCCGGCCGCGGCAGCAACATGGAGGCGATCGTGCGCGCGGGGCTCCCTGCGAAGGTCGCCGCCGTGATCAGCAACCGTGCCGATGCCGCAGGCCTGAAGTTCGCCGCGCAGTCGGGCATTCCTGCGAAGGTGGTCGATGAGCGCGAGTTTTCCTCGCGCGGGGCTTTCGACGCCGCGCTCGAGGCGGCGATCGAGCGGCATTCGCCCGAACTCGTCGCGCTCGCCGGTTTCATGCGCATCCTTGGCGTCGATTTCGTGCGGCACTACTCGGGTCGGATGGTCAACATCCATCCGTCCCTGCTCCCTGCGTTTCCCGGGCTGCACACGCACCGACGCGCCCTCCAGGAAGGCGTGAAGCTCCACGGCTGCACGGTGCACTTTGTCACACCGCAGGTCGATCACGGTCCGATCATCGCGCAGGCGGCGATACCCGTGCATGCCGGGGACACCGAAGCGACGCTTGCCGCGCGCGTGCTGCAGCAGGAACACCGCGTCTATCCTCTGGCGATACGTTGGTTTGTCGAGGGCCGGCTCGCGGTCGAGAACGGCATCGTGCGCGTGGACGGGTCAGACGCTCGACAGGTGCTGCTGGTCGAAGAATGATCCCCAGACCGTTCCGCCGGGCAGGTGTTGGGGCGCTCGCTCTGTGGGCTGCCATGGTCCAGGCGACGCCGCCGGAACGAATCACGTTGACCTACGAGATGAAGCGCAACGGGATGGTCCTGGGAGACATCTCGGAAACTCTCGAGCACGACGGCCGCACCTACGCGATCACCTCCGAGGTGAAGGGCAGGGGGATCCTCGCGCTGTTCGGGGTCCTGAAGCGCACGAGCCGTGGTCGCATTACCCCGAAAGGACTTCGGCCCGACGAATTCCGTGACGAACGGGGCAGCAGCTGGGCGGTATCGGCGAAATTCGATTGGGACGCGCGCTCGGTGACGCAAGAGCGCAAGGGGAAGTCGGAGACGCTGCAGATGGAGGGAATCGCCCAGGACCCCTTGAGCCTCGCCTACAGCTTTGCATTCGTTCCGCCGAAGGGCAAGGAATACGACGTGACGCGCGCGGACGGGCGGGGATTGACTCCATTCCGCTTTACGGTCGTCGGTACCGAGAAACTCACCACGCCCGCGGGCGAGATGCAAACGCTGCACATCGCGAAATTGCGCGACGGACCCGAGGACAAGGCGACCGACATCTGGTTCGCCGCCGAGCGCGACTTCCTGCCGGTGCGTGTCCTAGTTGTCGATTCGGACGGCACGCGCTCCGACCAGGTCATCACGCGCATCGGCAAGTGACGCGCTTTTCGCGCCCGCTGCTGGATGCGTGCACGGCGGCCTTTGCGGCCGTGCTGCCGCTCGAACAACCCGCCGATGCGACGCTCTCGGCGTTTTTCCGCAGCCATCCCAAGATCGGCCGGCGCGACCGCGCCATGATCGCCGATTCGGTGTACGCGGCGCTCAGGCGCCGGCGCCTTCTCGAGCGCGTCGCGGCGACGCAGAGCGCGCGGCGTCTTGCGCTCGCGACCTGGATCGCGCTCCTCGGCGCGAACTTGCGCGAGCTCGACCCCTGGCTGCGCGGCGACGAGTCCGAGTGGCTCGCCTTGGTAAAGCGCGACGCGGCCGCGCCGCAGCCCTTCGAGGTCGAGTGCGAGCTTCCCGATTGGGCGATCGAACGCCTGCGCGCGCGCTACGATGAAAGCGCGCTGCTCGCACTGGCCAAGGGCCTGCTGCAGAACGCGCCGCTCGACCTGCGCGTGAATCCGCTGAAGATCTCGCGCGAAGCGGCGCTCGTACGGCTCGCGGCCGACGGGCTTCGCGCCGCCGCGATGCCGTACTCGCCCGAGGGGATCAGGCTTAAGGAGAAGCCCGCGATCAATCGGCATGCCCTGTTTCTGGATGGCAGCATAGAGGTGCAGGACGAAGGGAGCCAATTGCTTTGCCATCTGGTTGCGCCCAAGCGCGGCGAGATGGTAGTGGATTTCTGCGCGGGCGCGGGCGGCAAGACGCTCGCACTCGGGGCCCTTATGCGCTCGACGGGACGCCTTTACGCGTTCGACATCTCCCCGAAGCGGCTCGCCGGGCTGAAGCCCCGGCTTGCGCGCTCGGGATTGTCCAACGTGCACCCGCAGCGGATCGAGGGCGTGAACGACGCGCGCGTGAAGCGCCTCGCCGGTAAGATCGACCGCGTGCTGGTGGATGCACCCTGCAGCGGCCTCGGGACCCTGCGGCGCAATCCCGACATGAAGTGGCGCCAGACGCCCGAGGATGTTGCGGAGCTCGTGGAAAAGCAGAAATCGATTCTCGCCACCGCTGCGCGGCTGGTGAAGCCGGGCGGGCGGCTCGTTTATGCCACCTGCAGCATCCTCGAGGAAGAAAACCGCGGCGTCGTCGCGGATTTTCTGCGCAATGCCCAATTCGCGCTGCTGCCAGCGGGCGATGTGCTTGAAAAAGGCGGCATCCGGCTCCAGTTCGAAGATTATCTTGAGCTTTGGCCGCACCGGCATGGTACCGACGCGTTCTTTGCCGCGGTGCTCGAGCGTGCCGGATGAACCACGAACCAAGGCTTTCACGCGCGATTATTTTCTAGATATCCTGCGTGAAAATCTCACGTTATTGGAGCTAAATTTCCGTGGATTTACCGGCCTGCAAGGACATGAATAGGATCAGGAAATCCCTGAGTGAAGGATAGGGGATAATGGCCTTGCCCTTTATGAGGATTCACGTAGAATCCGCAGAATCTCAGAGGGGAACTTGATGGAATCCAGCGTCCTGTTTTCAGGCGTTTTCGACTTACCGTGGTGGGGCTACATCCTCGCCGCGATCGGTCTTACCCACATCACCATCGTCAGCGTGACGGTGTTCCTGCATCGCTGCCAGGCGCACCGCGCGCTCGATCTGCATCCGCTCGCGAGCCACTTCTTTCGTCTGTGGCTGTGGATGACGACCGGCATGGTGACCAAGGAGTGGGCTGCGATTCACCGCAAGCACCACGCCAAATGCGAAACCGCTGAAGACCCGCACAGCCCGCAGCAGGTCGGAATCAACCGCGTGCTCTGGGGCGGCGTGTTTCTGTACGTCAAAGAATCCTACAACCGCGAGACGATGACCCGCTACGGCCACGGCACGCCTGACGACTGGCTCGAGCGCAATGTGTACTCCCGCTTCTCGATACTCGGTATCACCCTGATGGGCGCTGCCAACGTCATGCTGTTCGGCATCGTTCCGGGTGCCCTGATCCTCGTTACGCAGATCGCCTGGATCCCGTTCTGGGCGGCGGGCGTCATCAATGGCATCGGGCATTTCTGGGGATACCGGAACTGGCAAACCGAGGACGCGAGCACGAACATCGTGCCCTGGGGGATCATCATCGGCGGCGAGGAGTTGCACAACAACCACCACGCCTATGCCACCTCGGCGAAGCTTTCCAGCAAGTGGTACGAGATCGACTTGGGTTGGATGTACATTTGCCTGCTCGAGGCGCTCGGCCTCGCGCAGGTAAAGAAAGTGGCGCCGACGCCGCGTTTCACCGATGCGAAGCCCGCCGTGGATTCGGAGACGCTGCAGGCCGTGATCACGCACCGCTACGACGTTCTCGCGAAATACGCCAAGTCGCTCAAGCGCACCTACGCCGAGGAGCTCGGCAAGCTGCGCCGGCTCGCGCCGCACGACGCGCACGTTCTGAAGAGCCTTAAGCGCTGGCTCCATCGCGACGAAAAATCGCTGTGCGAGACCGAACGCGCGAACCTGAAGCAGGGACTGGCGAAATCGCGCGCTCTGCACACCGTGTACTCGATGCGCGCGGAGCTCGCCTCGCTGTGGGAACGCTCGAGTGCTTCCCGCGAGCAGCTCGTTCGGCAGCTGCAGGACTGGTGCCACCGCGCCGAAGCGAGCGGCATCCGCCCGCTCGCTGAATTCTCGCACCGGCTGCGCTGCTACGCCTAACGAACTTCGACATTCCCGTACCAGCCGGGATCTAGAAAAAACCCGCCCTCGGCGGGTTTTTTCTTTCCTGGATTCGTATCGGCCCTATAAGTAGTACTCGCGGCAGGTAATTAGCACGTCGGCGCACTTCCGGGTAGCATATAAGGCGCTATTCGGTTTCGGGGGGGCTTTACAGCAAAAGGAGGTATGAGGATGAAAAGCCTTATCGCGGTAGCTGCGTCGATGTTGATTGCTTCGCCGGCCCTTTCGCAGGTGAAGCTTTGCGAGGAACTCAAGTCTGAGATCGAGGCGAAGATCAAGGCGAACGGGGTACCAGTCTTCACGCTGGACATCGTTCCGAACGAACAGGTGAAGGAAGGAGAAGGCAAGGTCGTCGGCACCTGCGACGGCAGCACCCAGAAGATCGTCTACAAGCGCGGTGTTGCCGAGGCTCCGGGCGACATGCCCAAGGAAACCAAATCGCAGCCGAAGTAGGCGCGCTTGGCAGGTGGTTGGCCGCACGACGCTGGCCAAACGAAAAGCCCGCTTTCGCGGGCTTTTTTATTTGATCTTTGTTTCCTTGTAGATGACGTGCTTGCGCGCCCTGGGGTCGTACTTCTTCATCTCGATCTTGTCGGGCGTGCTGCGCTTGTTCTTGGTGGTGGTGTAGAAATGGCCCGTGCCGGCCGTGGATTCGAGCTTGATTTTCTCGCGCATCGCCGCAGCTCCTGACCTTAGATCTCGCCGCGCTCGCGCAGCTCTTTGAGCACCGCGTCGATGCCCTTCTTGTCGATGATGCGCACACCCGCGTTGGAAGTGCGCAGCCTCACCCAGCGCTTTTCGCTTTCCACCCAGAAACGGCGGTACTGCAGGTTCGGGTAGAACCGGCGTATGGTCTTGTTGTTGGCGTGGGAAACGTGGTGTCCCACCTGGGGCTTCTTGCCCGTTACCTGGCAGACGCGCGCCATGCGATGCTCCGCGGGAAAGGGGCGCATTATAGGTCGAAACCGGGCGCGCGTTCAAGCTCAACGCCGCGGCGAAGGATCCGCCGAGGATCGTCACAGCAGCCCGCGTTCGGCAAAGGACATCGTGCGGCTGCCTGCGACGATGAAATGGTCGAGCACCTGAATATCGACCAGGGCGAGCGCGCTCTTCAGCGAGCGTGTGAGGATCTCGTCGGCATGGCTCGGCTCGGCGACCCCAGAGGGGTGGTTATGGGCGAAAATGACTGCCGCCGCGTTATGCCGCAGGGAGCACTTCACCACTTCGCGCGGGTAGACACTCGTCTGCGTCAGGGTGCCGCGGAAAAGCTCCTCGTGCGCGATGACGCGATGCTGCGCGTCGAGGAGCAGCACCACGAAGGCTTCCTGTTCGCGCCCGGCGAGCGCGAGGCGCAGGTAATCGCGCACCGCTCGCGGCGACGACAGCGCATTTCGCGAGGAGATTTCCTCCCTGAGCGCACGGCGCGCCAACTCGAGGGCTGCCTGGAGCTGCGCGAGCTTGGCAGTCCCCAGACCCGGCGTCTCCGCGAGGTTCGTGGATCCTGCGTCGAGCAGGCCACCGACGGAGCCGAAGCGCCCCAGGAGCTGGCGTGCGAGGTCGACCGCACTCTTTCCCTTGATGCCGGTACGAAGCAAGATTGCGAGCAGCTCCGCGTCCGCGAGCGAGGCGGCGCCGAAAGCGAGCAGGCGTTCGCGTGGACGTTCCTGAACGGGCCAGTCTGTTATCGCCATGGAATTCGCTTAAAATCCCGTTTTGCAGCTTAACGCGCTACCCCTATCCGCGATGACGGACGTTTCCGGAAAGAAGATTTTACTCGGGATCACTGGCGGTATCGCCGCCTACAAGGCGGCCGAGTTGACGCGCCTTTTCATCAAGGCCGGTGCCGACGTGCGCGTCGTCATGACCGAAGCCGCTTGTCGCTTCATTACGCCGGCGACGCTGCAGGCGCTCTCCGGCCAGCCCGTGCACACGGACATGTGGGACATGCGCGTGCCCGACAGCATGGGTCACATCGAGCTCTCGCGCGACCGGGACATCCTCGTGGTCGCGCCCGCAACAGCCGATTTCCTCGCCAAAGTCGCGAACGGACTCGGCGACGACCTGCTCTCGGCACTCTGCCTCGCGCGCCGCTGCCCGCTCATGGTCGCGCCGGCGATGAACGTGGAGATGTGGCGGAACGCCGCGACGCAGCGCAACGTCGAGCGCCTGCGCGCCGACGGCGTCTGCATCCTCGGCCCGACGGCGGGCGACCACGCCGACCGCGAAGGCGGCATGGGCCGGATGCTCGAACCCGGGGAGATCTTCGCCGAAGTCGCAGTTGCGCTCGGTCCCAAGCCCCTTTCCAAAAAAAAAGTCCTGATCACGGCGGGACCGACTTATGAGCCCATCGACACGGTGCGCGGAGTCACCAACCAGAGCTCGGGCAAGATGGGCTACGCCGTCGCGCAGGCAGCGGTAGAGGCGGGCGCGGAGGTGACGCTCGTGTCCGGCGCAACGGTGCTCGCCCTTCCGGAGGGCGTGGAGCGCGTCGACGTGATCACGGCACGCGAGATGCACAAAGCGGTGATGGCGCGGGCGAAGCAATCCGATGTCTTCATCTCGGTTGCCGCGGTCGCCGACTATCACCCAGTCGATCCGAAGCCGCACAAGATCAAGCGGGGCAACGGCAACCTCAAGCTCGAGCTCACGCCCAATCCCGACATCCTCGGCGAGGTCGCGGCGCTTCCGAAGGGGCCGTTCTGCGTCGGCTTCGCCGCCGAGACGGAAGACTTGAAGGCGAACGCGCAGACGAAGCGCAGGACCAAGGGGATCCCGTTGCTTGCGGCGAACCTTGCGCAGGATACGTTCGGCAAGGACACCAATGCGCTCACGCTCTTCGACGAGGACGGCGTGCACGAGCTGCCGCTCGCTCCCAAGATCGTGCTCGCGCGCCAATTGGTCGCGCACATCGCGAAGATGCTGCCACGGCGCTAGGCGGCTCTTCGTTTGAAGACTCTCGACGTAAGAATCCTCGACCCGCGGCTGCGCAATGCGCTGCCGCAATACTCCACCGCCGGGGCGGCGGGTTTCGACCTCCGGGCCTGCATCGACAAGCCGCTCAAGCTCGCGCCGGGCGCCGCCGACCTCGTGCCCAGCGGCATCGCAATTCATCTGGCGGATCCAGGGCTCGCGGCGGTGGTCCTGCCGCGATCGGGCCTGGGTCACAAGCACGGCATCGTGCTCGGGAATCTGGTGGGCCTCATCGACTCCGACTACCAGGGGCAGGTGATGGTTTCGCTGTGGAACCGTTCGGAAGTTACGTTCACCATCAACCCGATGGACCGCATCGCCCAGCTCGTCGTCGTGCCGGTTGTGCAGGTGAAGTTGAACGTGGTCGAGGAGTTTTCCGCCAGCGGGCGGGGTGCGGGAGGCTTTGGAAGCACGGGAAAGACCTGAACAAGGCGTCGCTTCCCAAATCGCTTGCCGTCCGCGCGTTTGACCGACGTTTGCCAGACCATCGTTGTGCGGCCGCGATGCAGTGCGATGCACTCGCCAACGATCTTGCCATTCACCGGCGCTGCAGCGATGAACTTAGTGCTCGACAGCGCCTAGGGTGTCGGCGAATGCCATGCAGGCCCCGCCATGAAGGATGCCGCCGGTGGTACATAAGGCTGGGCGAACTTCGAGCTCTGCGACGACGCGATCGGGTTCAACGGAAACCAGACGGACGCCCAGCAAGCCCGGGAGTAGCGGATCGAGCATGGCTTGTATCGCAGTGATGTCTCGGTCGTCCATGTGAGCTCTTTTCGGTAGCGCCTAACGTTCCCAGCCACCTGCGCGCGACTGCCCCTGCTTGCCAAGGCGTGATGCTCCACGCGCATGTACGATGTCGGTCTTCATGGACAGCTACGCGGGGCGACCGCCGCCCGCCGCGATCCACTCGTCGACGAGCTTCTCCAGTACGGCCAGGGGGAGCATGCCGCTATCGATCGCGACGGCATGGAAATCGCGCACATCGAATTTCGGACCGAGGGTCTTCTCCGCACGGGCGCGCAGCTCGAGGAACTTGCGCTGGCCGAGCATGTATCCGAGGGCCTGCGAAGGATTGGAGAAGTAGCGATCGACTTCGCTCACCGCGAAATCCTGGTCCAGGCCGCCCTGCCCCGCCATGTACGCGATGGCCTTGTCGCGCGGCCAGTTGTACGCATGGATGCCGGTATCGACGACGAGGCGCGCGGCGCGAAAGAGCTCGGCCTGCAGGTGCCCGTAGTGCTGGAAGGGATCCTTGTAGAGGCCGAGATCGAAGCCGAGCTTCTCCGCGTAGAGCGCCCAGCCCTCGCTGTACGCCACGTTCCGGCTTCCCATCGAGCGCCATGGGTGGAGCTTCTCCATCTCCGCCGCTCGCGCGATTTGCATGTGGTGGCCCGGCATGGCTTCGTGCATGAAGAGCGTCTCGGTCCGCCACGTCGCCTCGTTCTTGTAGCCGAGCGCGTTGATCGTGAAGTAGCCGCTGGTGCCGAGCGGAAGCGATCCGGGCATGTAGTTGGCGGCAGTGCTGCTGGCGGACTCGGACGGCGTCATGGCTCGCACCGCATAGGGCATGCGAGGAGTCGCATGGAACAACTTCGGCAACTGCGGATCGACGCGCTTGCCGACTTCACGGTAGGCGTCCAGGACGGAGTCCGACGAATCAAAGAAGTATTTCTTGTCCGTCCTCAGGCTTTCGATGAACGAGTCGGTAGTGCCCTTGAAGCCAGTCTGCAGCGCGACCTCCCCGATCTCCCTGCGCAGGCGCTCGACCTGGCGCAGGCCCAGCTGGTGAACCTCTGCCGCCTTCATCCCACGGACCACGTGCGTACGAATGAGGAACTCGTAGTACTCGGCACCGCCGGGCAATGCCGCGAGCCCCGCCACTTGCGGCGCCATGGGCCGGTATTCGTTCACGATGAACGCCTTGAACCGGCGCAGCGCCGGCTGGTAGTCCTCCGCGATGGCGCGCCGGGCCGCAGCGGTCAGTGCCGCGCGCTCGTCCTCGGGAATGCCGCTCGCGAAATTCCTGAAAGGAGTGAGAAGCGTGCTGTCCTCCACGGTGTCCACGACATGCGCATCGATTGCGGCCACGACGCGATCGAGCACGGGGACGGGGCTCAACCATCCGCTCTTCATCCCGGCGCGCAGCCGTTCGATGGTCTCGTGGGCGAACTTCGGCGTGGCGCTGATGCGCTTGATGAAGTCGCGATAGTTGTCCGCAGTCCGAAAGGGCGTGGTCTGCGCCATGCGTGGCATCGCGTTCTGCACGCCTCCGAGCGTCGAGAGAACCAGGCCCTCGGCGCGCGCGAAGCGCTGCGCCTCCACGCTCGCCTCCATCTTGTCGCGCAGGAGCTCATAGGAGACGCGGTCCTGGCCGCGCAGCACCCTGGCGTCGATCGCCTTCAGCTGCTCCAGCGCGTCACGTTCGCGGGCACGCTCTTTCTCCAGCGTGGCGAAAGACAGGTCCGGGAGGAGGTGGTCGTAACCGGGGATCCCGCGCACCGTCGCCTGCCAGGGCGAGTGGCGGAAAACGGCTGCGAGATCGTCGTCGAGGAGCGCCTTCAGCTGGGCGGAGGCGGGTTGCGGGGCGGGAGTCTGAGCGGATGCAGCGGCAATGCCGGCGGCGAGTGCCGCAGCGAATAGGATCTTCAGCATGGTCCTGGACCGTTCATTTCGACGCCGTCCATGATGCCCGAATTTGCTATCTGTGCGACGCTCAACGCTTGGCGCTGTCGTCGCGGCGTGCCGTTAGCCTGCATGTTCAAACCACTTCGATCTCGAGAGAGCACGCGGACGGCAGCCGAACCGTGCATCCGACAGGCGAATGGACGTCTGCCCAAGCCACAATTTCCCGTAAAGAATCCGGCTGCGCGTTTCCATTGATCGTCACCTTTGTACGCCACGCGCCAAGTCCGGCCGAAATACTGTCGTCAAGTCCGAGCAGGCCCCGTTGATCGGCCTCGCTCTCTACGGTGACCTCCAATCTGCTGAGAGTGATGCCGAGCTTGGCGGCGCGCGTTGCGATGACGGTGGCAGTGCACGAAGCCAGCGCAGCGCGCAGCAACCAACCGGGATTGGGTGCCGAAGCCTTCCCGCCGATCGCGGGAGGCATATCGGTGAATACGTGTTCATTACGCGGTCCCGTCACCTCGCACATGAGGCCTTCAGCAAGGCGCGCAGTGGCTGCGCTTCTGACTCGCGCCTTGGCCGGATCGGCAGTGATGGTCGCGCTCAGTCGCTCAATCGCTTCGCGTACCGTTGGATCACTCATGTTCAGGCCTCCGTTGTCCCTACGGCTATCGAATGCAGGCTAACGTCCGCTCTCGAACGCGCTGTTAGGCATCTTTGTCCTCTATTTGCGATTGAGCGAATCGCCACGACAACCAGGTTATCGCCAAACCCACCCCAGCGAGAAAGCTCCAGAACCAAGCGAAACTTCTGCCGCCGGAGACCTGCTCCGGATCTGTGCTGTCTGCAAGCGAAGTGAATCCGTCAATCGCAAACCACAGGCACATAGCCGCAAACACCATCGAGACGATTGCTGTGAACTTAATGGGGAGCTGCATAGTACCGATCTGATTATCGCAAAGATGCCTAACGCTTTGTTGAGCGGCGCGCCGTCTTTGCGTGTCCGCTCGAACTAGATGTTAGACCGCCCCCTACATGAGCCGCGTGTCTTCCGGCGCTCGATCGAAGCGGTCGTGCCGGTTGTCTATGAACTTCAGTGGAGCAGCTGCCAGTTCGTCCGTCGTAACGTTGTCGAAAGTGGCGACCGCGAGCGCGTAGAACTTGCCGCCCATGAACTCTGCGTCTCCTGTCGCGTAGATGCGCACTCCGCATGTCTTGCAGAAGCGATAGGTCAGGCCCGGACCAGGCCTGCCGGGTGGTGTCCACTGGTAGGCGCTCATGTTGCCTTCACCGGCCAACAAGTGAAAGTACTTATCGTTGGCGAATGTAAACCAAGCCCGCACCTTTGTGCAGATGGAACAGTTGCACCGAATCGTTCCCTTGGAAAGATCAAGATCTGCCTCATATCGAACGGCTCCGCAATGGCAGCTGCCAGTGACGTGCTTCAGTGGCATAACTATCTCCTTGTGGCTTATCGCACGAAGTACCCACTACGGCAGTTCGTGCGGTCTAACGTTTGACATGAGGGGCGGCCGCAAGCGGGCGAAGCCCGCTTGTGGACGTCCCCTCGATGGAAGGGTTAGGCCTCGGGTTCGTGGCAAACCACTTCGATGTTGTGCCCGCCCGGACCAATGATGAAAGCTGCATAGTAGTTCGCGTGGTAGTGCGGGCGCAGACCAGGCGCACCATTGTCTTTTCCACCCGCCTCCAGAGCCGCGCGATAGAAAGCTTCGACTTGCTGGCGATTCTCGGCCGTGAACGCCAAGTGAAGATGCGCTGGCTTCTCCTCGGTTTGGTACAGGCACAATGAAGCCTTACCCTTTGGGCTAAGCTCGACACCGTACGTCGGCGGCCCCTCC
>WNGC01000169.1_pt1 | contig 34775 bp, 42 predicted proteins | sample 5400051 | NCBI WGS metagenome assembly WNGC01 (sample SAMN13153368, study PRJNA577476) | soil metagenome | isolation source: 20 cm soil or saprolite under grassland replicate 2 | place: USA:California | collected 2016-06-15
CAGCACTTTCACGTAGTCGCTCTCGCCGCCGCGCATGAACAGCGCCGTTTGTCCGCCGAGGCTGCCGGTTTCCACGACAGCGGCACCTGGCACGGTGCGTAACGCATCAGCAACCGTCCGAATCCCCCGCGCTTGGAGGTCGGCACCGCGCAGCACGGTGATCGCCGACGCGATTGCATCTGCTGCGACCGGGATTCGGGTCGCCGTAACCACGACCGGTTTGAGAACGATGGTGTCCTGCGGTTGTTGCGCGGTCAGCGCGAGAACGAACACTACGACATTCATGCGCGGGACTCCTTGGATTGGCGCAGTGGGATCATTTGCGGGCGGCCATCAACGCTCTCCATCGCCACCGGCCAGGCGAAGACGCGCTCCACGACTTCGCGCGTCAGCACTTCCGCAGGCGTGCCTGCCGCCGCGGGGCGACCCTCGTCGAGCAACAGAACGGTGTCCGCAAAGCGGGCGGCGAGATTCAACTGATGCGTGATCATCAACACGCCGAGGCCGTGCCGATCCACCAATCCACGTACCAGCTCGAACAGTCCCATCTCGTGCTTCAAATCGAGCGACACCCCAGGCTCATCGAGCACGAGCAGTCGCGGCTCCTGCGCGAGCGCGCGCGCCACGCGCACGCGCTGGTATTCACCGCCCGAGAGCGTCCAGACCCATCGGTCCGCCAGGCCAACCACATCGCATGCGGCGAGCGCGCGCTCGACGGCCGCATGATCCGCAGCGCTTTCCCGGCCCCACAGCGAGAGGTGGGGATACCGGCCGAGGACCACCGTTTCGCGCACGCGCTGCGGAAAGAGATTGTCCTCGCGCTGCGGCACAACGCCGACGATCCGGGCCAACTCCTGACGTGACCACTCGGATGCAGAACGGCCGTTCACGTCGGCACGTCCCATGAGCGGTGGTACGGCACCCAGCGCGATGCGCACAAGCGTCGTCTTGCCGCTGCCGTTCGGGCCCAGGACAGCGTGGAACTGACCCGGCGTAACTGAGAGTGACACGTCCTGCAGCGCATCGCGGGCGGCGCCCGGATAGCGGTACCGAACGTCTTCGAGCGTAAGGATCATGACGTCCCACGCACCACGCACGACGCACGACGCACGTCTTTCATGCGATACTCCAGCGTCTCAGCAGAAATGCAAAAACAGGCACTCCGATAAGCGCCGTCACGACGCCCACCGGCAGCTCGCGCGGGGCGACGACCGTGCGCGCCAGCGTGTCCGCGAAGGCGAGCAGCGCGCCGCCCCCGAGAAAGGCTGCGGGCAGCAGCGCGCGATGCCGATGCCCCCAGGTCAGGCGTGCGATGTGGGGAACGACGAGCCCGACGAATCCGATCACGCCCGATACCGCAACCGCCGCCGCGGTGAGGAGGGAGGCGGCGACATAGACTCGGCGCTTTACGACGTCGACATCGGCGCCGAGATAACGCGCGGGCTCCTCACCGAGCGCGAGCAGATCGAGCGGCCGCGCCGCCGCGACGAGCACGAGCAGCGGGACTGGCACGTACAGCGCGACGAGGAGCACGGCCTGCCAGGAGGCGGCAGACAACCCGCCCCATAACCACAGAAACGCGTTGCGCAGCTCGGCGGCATCGGCGAGTGAAACGATCGCGGTGGTGATTGCCGCGGCGAACGCGCCGACCGCGACGCCGCCGAGCAAGAGGATGCGAGGATCGAGAGCCCCCCCCGCGCCGCCGATGAGCCCGAGCCGGTAGACGAGACCGAGCGCGGCAAGGGCGCCCACGAACGCCGCGAGCGGCAGCGCCCAGGGGCCGGTGAGGTGCAGCGCGATCGCCGACACCGCCCCGAGCCCCGCCCCACCGGACAGGCCCAAGAGGAACGGATCGGCGAGCGGATTGCGCACCAGCGCTTGCAATGCGGCACCGGCGACGCCGAGTGACCCGCCGACCAAAAACGCGAGCACGGCGCGCGGCGCGCGCAGATTCCAGACGATATCCGATCGCGCCAGCTCGCTGAGGGGCACCGCGGCGGGGCCGAACACCACGCTCGCCGCGAACGCCACGATCGCGATCGCAATCAGCAGCGTCCATTTCATCGCGATAGTCGCGCGCGCAGCTCGCGCACCGCCGCGGCGGACCGCGGCCCGGGCCGACCAAAAAGCGTCCCCGGAAGCAAGAGGAATCGTCTATCACGCACGGCGTGCACCGAACGCCATTCCGGCCGCTTTGCGAATGACGGCGTCTCGGTGGAGTCAGCGAGCACGGCGATCCATTGGGGATTGCGAGCGGCGATTGTCTCGAGCGAGACCTGCGCCGAAGGCGCGGCGATGTCGTCGAACACGTTGCGCGCCCCGGCCAGCGCGGCGAGCTGATGCAGATAGCTGCCGCGCCCGATGATGATCGGTGGGTTGTCCCACACCACGAAGGCGATCGACGTGGTGGGAGTTGGTGGGGGTCGCGCGCTGAGGCTATCCATGGCGGCCGCGAGCGAGTCGGCGGCATGCCCCAGGCCGGTCAGCTGTCCCAGGCGCCGCGTGGCGGGTCCCAAGTCCTCGAGTCGATTGAGCTCGAGCAGCACCGTCTGGATGCCGAGGCGTTCGAGCTGCTGCGCCGCCGTGACGTTCGGGCCGGAGTTGTACAACACGACGAGGTCGGGTTTGCGCGCGGCCACCGCTTCGATGTTGGGCGGCATTCCGTCGCCGACGCTGGGCACGTCGCGGGCGGCCGGTGGGTAATCGCACCACGTCGTCCGACCGACGAGCCGATCACCGGCCCCGATCGCGAAAAGAATCTCCGTGAACGATGGAAGGAGCGACACGATACGTCGGGCTGACGGAGCATCGTGTCGTCGTGCCGACGTGTGACATGCACCAAAGAAAAGAAGACCGAGAAGAAGCCTGCGCTGCACCATCCCTCCCGCGAGGGATTTGATTGGTGGCGCGAACGAAGACGTCTCCTGGCTTCGGGCGAAACACGGCGAGCCTTCCCAGAACTACCCTAGTGGCTGAACCGTTACGACATGCCCGTTACAGTGGCGGGGCCGCGCCGGAGTCACACCGGCTTCCGTACTCCCCGTTCGCAAGAACGAAACTCAGTCTAGGCTGCCGCCGGCCTTTTGCGCAAGGCCCACACCAACGCCAGAACCATTCCCGCTGCCAGTATGGCGATGATGTACGGCAGCACCATCTGCGCCCGGAATTTCTGCGGCAACACGATTTCCACCTTGTCACCCGCCGCGAGGGGACCCGCGCGATACGCGGCGAAGCGGCGCTTGTCCACCTCCTGCACCCCGAGTGACTCGAGACTCGGCGCGCGCACGACGGCTGCGGTGTCCTCGACCAACAGATTCACCTCGTGTGTCGTTTGATCGATCGGCAGCACGAATGTGCGGATGTTGGCCGGCAGGTTGTACCCGTAGGTCAGCTGTTTCACCGGGCCCGGTGGGATCGGCCCCAGCACGTGGACGCTGTCGTTGCGGAAGATGATCGCTTCCGGTGAGATGTCGCCTTGCCCGCCCTGAAATTGCACCGCGCTTTCCGGAACCCGACCCGCCCAGGTCGGCACCAGCGTGTCTTTGGTGATCCGGGTCGTCTGCCCCGTGTTCTCGAGCTCGAGAATCTCGAGCACCTCCCGCGTGCCATCGTCTCCAGCGTGCGCGATGGTCGCCAGCCGGCGCGCGAGCCGGATAGGCGGCGCGTTGGTGCTCGTGGCATACGCGATGAGGTCCTCGACGTGTGCACCGCCTCCGCGGCCGCTGAGCGAGATCGGCAGGGAGAAATACGCGAGGCTGTCGTACCAGGCGCTCACCACGTACACGCCGCTGCTGTCGGGATGGCGCAACAGAATCCCATAGCGCCCGCGCGCGTCCGTGCGCACGGAGTCGATCGGGCCGCCGCCCTGGCTCGTCACGCGATGCAGGACGACCCACGCGTTCGCCAGCGGCACGGTGTCGCGCCCGCCGCGCAGCACACGGCCGCTGACGCTCACCGCCGCCGGCGTCTGCGCGGCCAGCGGCGTGAAAACGCCGAGCCAGACCAGCGAGCTACGGCGTAAACTTGCCGAAATCTTCAGGATCGAGGTTCTGGAGGTAGGACTTGAGGGAATCGGGGTCGAGCGGGCCGGCGCCCGGTTGGATCCCGCCTTCGCTGGTGTCGACGGACGTGAGCTCGAGCAGCGTTTCGCTCGTTAGAATCGGCGCCTTGAGCCGCAGCGCGAGCGCGATCGAATCCGACGGCCGGGCGTCGATCTGAATAACGGTATCACCGCGGTAGATGTGCAGCTCGGCGAAGTACGTGTTGTCCTTGACCTGGGTGATGATCACTTTGCGCAGCTCGGCGCCGAGTCCGACGATGACCTGCTTCAGGAGATCGTGCGTCAGCGGGCGCGAGAATTTGACGCCGGCCAGCTCCATCGCAATCGCGCTCGCTTCCGCCGGGCCGATCCAGATGGGAAGCACCCGCGGGCCTTCCTGTTCCTGCAGAATCACGACGGGCGTGTTCGTCGTGCGGTCGAGGCCCAGATGAGCGACCCGGACTTGCAGCAATCCTCCCGGTCCCGTCGCGGCCATCTACGTGCCGAGGTCCCAGGAGGCGAGATACTTCCGTTGCGCGGGGGTCAGGGTATCGATCGCAACGCCCATCGCCTGCAGCTTGAGCCGGGCGATCTCCCGGTCGAGGTCGTCGGGAATGCGGTGCACATCCTTGCTGAGCGACTTGCCATGGTTTACGACATGCTCCGCCGCCAGTGCCTGATTCGCAAACGACATGTCCATCACGCTGGCCGGATGCCCCTCGGCGGCGGCGAGATTGATCAACCGGCCGTCGGCAAGCACGAAGATCTTTTTCCCGGCGAGGCGCCACTCGTCCACGAACTCACGCACGCGCGTGGGTCCCTGCGCCGCCTGCTTCAGCCCGTCGAGATCGATTTCCACGTTGAAGTGTCCTGAGTTCGCGAGCACCGCACCGTCTTTCATCGCCCGCATGTGCTCTACCCGGATGACCTCCACATTGCCGGTGAGCGTCACGAACAGGTCGCCAACCGGAGCCGCCTCCGCCATCGGCACGACGCGATAGCCGTCCATCTGTGCTTCGAGCGCCTTCATCGGATCGATTTCGGTGACGAGCACGTTCCCGCCGGCGCCGCGGGCGCGCATCGCGAAGCCGCGACCGCACCATCCGTACCCCGACACTACAACCGTGCTCCCGGCGATGAGCAGGTTCGTCGCCCGAATGATGCCGTCGAGTGTAGACTGGCCGGTGCCGTAGCGGTTATCGAACAGATGCTTGGTGAGCGAATCGTTCACGGCGATCACCGGGAATTGCAGCACGCCGTCCTTCGCCATCGCCTTGAGGCGAATCACGCCCGTCGTCGTTTCCTCCGTCGAGCCGCTCACGCCGGCGACCAGCGCCTTGCGATCGGCCGGGGACAACGTCTCGACCCATTTGCGCACCGGCGGCGCGAGGTCATCGAGGCGATTGAGCGCGATCATGTGCAGCGCGCCGACCAGATCGGCGCCGTCGTCCATCGTGATGTCGGGCCGGTGGGCCAGCGCGGCGCGAATGTGATCGTAGTAGGTGGCGTGATCCTCGCCCTTGATCGCGAACACCTTGATGCCATGGTCACGCACCAGGTGCGCCGCGACGTCGTCCTGCGTGGACAGCGGATTGGAGGCGCACAGCGCGACGTCGGCGCCTCCCGCCTTCAGGGCGACGACGAGATTGGCCGTTTCGGTCGTGACGTGGAGGCAGGCGGCGAGACGTTTGCCGCTGAGCGGCCGCTCGCGCGCAAACCGCTCCTTGAGCTGACGCAGCACCGGCATCGAGCGCTCGGCCCATTCGGTGCGGCGGCGCCCTTCGTCGGCCAGGCGGATATCCTTGATGTCGTGGGCGGCTTGGGACGCGGTCGCGGTATCAGACATTGGCCTTCCGAGCGGTGCGAGACGCCCGTTCGGCCGCGACCTTCAACTCCTCGACGCGATCGACGTGCTCCCAGGTGAACAGTTCGACTTCGCGGTCGCCGATCTGGCGCCGCTCGGGGGTGCGACCGAAATGGCCGTAGGCCGCGGTCGGACGGAAAATCGGATTGCGCAGATTGAGTGTCTGGATGATCCCCGCCGGCGTGAGATCGAACACTTCGCGGACGGCGGTCTCGAGCGCTTCCTGCGGCACGGTGCTCGTGCCGAATGCGTCCACCATGACGGAGACCGGCTCGGCGACGCCGATCGCATAGGCGACCTGCACCTCGCAGCGCTGGGCGAGACCTGCGGCGACGATGTTCTTTGCCACCCAACGCATCGCGTACGTCGCGGAGCGGTCCACCTTGGAAGGATCCTTGCCGCTGAACGCGCCGCCGCCATGCCGCGCCATGCCGCCATAGCTGTCGACGATGATCTTGCGTCCGGTCAGGCCGGCGTCGCCCTGCGGCCCGCCGACCACGAAACGGCCGGTCGGATTGATCAGGACGTCCTTCTCGGAGACGTCGAACCCGGCCTCGCGCACGACCGGCCGGATGATCTGGCTGAGGACGCCGGCCCGCAGCTCGTTATTGTCGATCCGGTCCGAGTGCTGGGCCGAGACCACGACCTTATGGATACCGACCGGCTTCGCACCCTCGTACACCACGCTGACCTGCGTCTTGCCGTCGGGCCGCAGCCACGGCAGCGTGCCCGTCTTTCGCACCGCCGCGAGCCGCTCGGCAAGCCGATGCGCGAGGACGATGGGCAGCGGCATGAGCGATGGCGTCTCGTTCGTCGCGTACCCGAACATCATCCCCTGATCGCCGGCACCACCGCGATCGACCCCGAGCGCGATATCAGTCGACTGGCGATCGATCGTCGTCAGGATCGCGCAGGTCTCGGCATCGAATCCGAAATTGGCGTCGGTGTAGCCGATCGACGTGATCGTGCCGCGCACGATGTCGGGGATGTGGACGTAGGTGGAGGTGGTGATTTCCCCGGCCACCATTGCCATGCCGGTTGTCACCAGGGTCTCGCAGGCGACGCGGGCGGCCGGGTCCTCGGTCAGGATGGCGTCGAGAATCGCGTCGGAGATCTGATCCGCGATCTTGTCCGGATGTCCTTCCGTGACCGACTCGGAAGTGAAGACGTGGCGATGAGTTGTCATGGTTTTTTGGGGTCCTTAGAGTTTCAAGCTACCGGAGCGCCGTCCGGCGGGCAACCGCGCGTCAGGATCGAGCAACGTCAGGTCCACTGCCTCTGCCAGCGCAAAGCGCAGGATATCGAGCGCGAGTTCGGCGGAGCGCGCGGCGAGCGCGGCGTCCGCGGCGGCACGTGCCTGCGCGGTGCTCACCTGCCGAATCAGCCACTTGATGAACGGTAATGCCGGCGGAGCGACCGACAGCGTCTCGTACCCCAGGCCGAGCAGGAGGAATGCGGACAACGGCTCGGACGCCATCTCGCCACACACGCTCACCGGCTTGCCAGCCGCGCGCGCGGCTTCCGCGATCAGCTTGAGCAAGCGCAACACGCTGGGATCGTGCGGCGTGAAGCGATCGGCAAGACGCGCATTGCCGCGATCGACGACCAGCGTGTACTGCGTGAGATCGTTCGTTCCCACGCTCAGAAAATCACTGACTTCCGCCAGCCGGTCTGCCAACACCGCCGCCGCGGGCGTCTCGACCATCACGCCCAGCGGGACCGTCTTCGCCGCGGCAATGCCGGATTTCTCGAGCCGCTCCGCTTCCTCGGCCACCATGACCCGCGTGCGCTCGACTTCATCGAGCCGCGTCACGAGCGGAATCATGAGATGGAGGTTCACCGTCGCCGCGCCCCGGAGTACGGCCCGAATCTGCGTCCGAAACATCTCGGGTTCATCGAGGCAGACGCGAATCGCCCGCCATCCGAGGAACGGATTCGCTTCAACCGGGCCGCGGAACGGCGCGGGGAATTTGTCGCCGCCCAGATCGTACGTGCGCACCACCACTGGATGACCGGGGAATGCCTCGCCCACGCGCCGGAAGTACGCCGTCTGCTCATCTTCGGATGGCAGCTGGCCGTGACCGGTGATGAGAAACTCGGTGCGCAACAACCCGACGCCTTCGGCCCCGTGGTCCTTGGCCGCCTCGATTTCATCGGGTAAATCGACGTTGCCCCGCAACGCGACGCGCACGCCGTCGAGCGTGACGGACGTTTGCGAGACGGCTTCCTCGAGCCGGGTCGACAGCTCGCGGCGCCGGGCATCGACGCGCTCCGCTTCCGCAACCTCTTCGGCGGTCGGATTGAGCAGCACGGTGCCGCGCGTGCCGTCGAGAATGACCTTGGTGCCCCCAGGAATGCGGGCGACGGCACCGCGGAGGCCGAAGATGGCCGGAATGCCGATCGAATGCGCCAGGATCGCGGCGTGCGACGTCCGGGTGCCCTCTTCACTGATCAACCCGACGATTTGATCGCGGTCGAGCTGCACCGTCAGTCCCGGCGAAAGCTCGCGCGCCACGAGAATCGAGGGTTCGGAGATCCCTTCCCAGACATCCTCCCCACCCTCGTGCATGAGGTGCTGGATCACGCGAATGGCGACGCCGGTGAGATCGGCGAGCCGCTCCTTGAGGAGCGGGCTGCCCGCGGCGGTCCAGAGGTCGCGCACTTCGAGAGTCTTGAACTCGAACGCCTTTTCCGCGGTGAGATGGTTTTCCCGGATCAGCTCCGCGACGCCCCCGATGAAGTCTTTGTCTTCGAGCATCAGCAACTGCGCATCGAAGATGCGGGCCTCGTCCGTACCGGCGCGGTCCTCCGCGCGCGCGCGCAGTTCGCTCAGCTGCCGCCGGACGTCCTTCAGCGCGGCGCGCAGCCGCCGCACTTCCTTTTCGACCTGGGTGCGCGGCACGACACGATGCGGCACCTCGGGCAGCGCCCAGCGCACCGTGACGGTGGGCCCCATCGCGATGCCGGGCGAGACGCCGATGCCTTTCAGCAACCGGTCGCTCACGAGGGCTTCCCCCGTCCCCCTGCGCCGTCGACGCCGGGTTTCAGATGCATCTCGTGGAATCCGGCAGCGACGAGATCGAGCAGCGCCGCCATGGCGGCTTCCGCGTCCTCGCCATCGGTCTTGATCTGAATCGACGAGCCGCATTCCGCAGCCAGCGTCATCATGCCGAGGATGCTCTTGCCGTTGACGACGGAATCGTCCTTGCGCACCTCGACCGCGCACTTGAAGCGGTTGGCGACCTTGACGAACTCCGCCCCCGGCCGGACGTGCATTCCGAGGGGGTTCACGATACGCGCCTCACGCTCGATCACGGCCATATCCATCCCACGATGAGCGCCACGGCGGCCAACCCGAGCGCGAGACGCAGGCCGTTGAGGCGGTCGCCGCGCCAGCGCAACGCGAGAAACGCCAGGGCGGCGACAATCGCCAGCGTGACGCGGGCGACCGGCGGGAACAGCCCGGTCAAGAACTGGACGGAGAGCGGTAGCGCCGCGCCCACCGCGAACGCCATCGCGGGCTCGAGCAGCGTGCCGGCACGTTGCAGCACCGGATGATGGAGCGCCGTGCCGACCCGCGTGCCGTACTCCCATCCCGCCCGCAACGCCCACCAGCGCAACGCCACATGGCCGATGTTGTAGACGAAGAGAAATGAGGCGACCGCCCACCATCCTCCGCCCAGGGCGATCGCGACGAGCGCCAGTCCGGAGAGCAACGGCAGCCAGCCCGCCCAGACGAGGCGGTCGCCGATCGAGCCCAATGGGCCGCACAGCGCCTCGCGCAGCCGCTCCACCTGATCGGGCGTCGCGCCATCGTGCTCGGCGCGAGCCGCCGCGCCGACGGCAAGACCGATCATGTAGGGGTGCGCATTGAAGAAGTGCGCGCCGCGCGCCACGGCGGCGCGATAGCGGCCGTCCCCGGGGCCGTCCCCGAGATCGCGCAGCAACGGCTCTTCCGCGACGCCGACGCCGACACCGAGCATGCGCTCGTAGTTGTACGAGCCCTGCACCGCGAACAGGCGCAGCAGCGCACGCGCGAGCGCGAATCTCACCGCAGCCATGCGACCAGAATCCCGCCGCCCAAGCCGGCGAGGAACCACGCGAGATTGCGGCCGCGGCCGACGAGGCGCAGCGTCCCCGCCGTGCCCGCGGCGAGCGCGGCGGCGACGATCGCGACGGCGAGCAAGGTCGCGTCGCGCGGGGACAGGGGACCGGCGAGCAGCGGCCGTGCGATCCGCGCCAGCGCGAGACCCACGGCGGTCACCAGCGCCGCTCGCAGCGCGTCGCGCAGCAACGCGACCGCATGCAGCCGCACCAGTGCGCCAGGATCGCCCGACTCGAGCCTCGCGGCGGCGGCGTGCACGACACGCGAGTTCACACGGCGGAGCAGATTGATCGTCAGCCCGCCGATCAGTCCCGTCACGAGTCCCACGACCCCGCCGAGCCCGAGGCCCAGGACGCCGGATGAGGCGTGCGCGGTCGCTACGGCCGCAATCGTCGCCGGGCCGTATTCCGGATAGCGCACGGCGCCGACGGGCAGGATGTCGAATTGGAGCAGCTCGAAGACGACTCCCAGCTTGAGTCCCGTGGGGATGTCGCCGAGGATCGCGCCCGCGACGGTGCCCGCGACGAGCGGGCGCGCGATCATCATCTGGGGCAGGCTCACCAGATCGAGGCCGACGAACATGCCCCAGACGAGGAGCAACAGCAGGACTTCGAGCGGCAGGCTCACGTGAATTCTCCCACCGGCACGGCACGCGCGGTCGGCACATCCTGCGCGGTGACTTCGACGCCGCGCGAGGCGAGCTGGCGCAGCTTCGCGGCCTCGTCATCCGTCAGATAGACGAAGCGCAACCGCTCGGTGCGGCCGGCGCGATGATGGATGCCGCCGATGTTGAAGCGCTTGACCTGCGGCGCGCGCGTGGCGAGCGCCGCCGCCGTGTCGATGTCCCCCACCAGCAGGATGCCGACCCGCGCGTCCGCATCCCACGTCGACACGTGCTGCGCTGCTTCCTCGACCGACGCGAAGATGACTTCGATCTGCGGCGGCACGCCCATGCGGTAGAGGTCCTGCTCCCACTCGCTGGCGCGCACTTCGTCGTCGACGAGCACAATGAAGGAGCAATGCAGCGGCTGTCCCCATCCCACGACGACCTGGCCGTGGATGAGGCGATCATCGATGCGGTACAGCGCGAGACTCATGCGGCGGTTACGCGAATGGCCTTGCCGCCCGCGTCGGCGGCGCGGCGCGCAGCCTCGCCGGGCGGCACGTCGCGGTGGAACACGAAGTCGAGCAACATCGCCAGGTTCACGCCGGTCACGACGGCGATGTCGGCGTGCTGCTTGGCGTAGCGCGCCGAGCTCGCGAGGCAGGATCCGCCGGGGAGATCGACGAAGAGCACCGCCGGGCCCGTACCGACCGCAACACGCAGCCGTTCCGCCAGCGCTTCGGTGCCGCAGCCGTCGTTGGAAACCGGGACGAGCGCTCCCTCGATCCCGGTGATCACCGCGACGGCGGCGACGAGCGCTTGCGCGACGGCCGCGTGCGAAACAATCACGCCCAGCAGCGGACGAGCATCACTCATAATCCTCCTCGAGATACTGCTGCAGCTCCCGCTTCTCGCGCATGCGGCGGATGAGTCGTTCGTTGAACGCGTTGGCCGAGTCGACGCCGCTGTAGCGCAGCAGATGATTCATCGCGAGCACTTCGCAGATCACCGTCAGATTCTTCCCCGGATTCAACGGCACGGTGATGAGCGGCAGCTGCACGCCCAGAACCTCCGTGTCCTGCTGATCGAGACCGGTGCGGTCATACTCCCGTGCGGTGTCCCAGTCCTCCAGCTGCACGACGACCTCGATGCGCTTTTGCTGGCGCACCGACCGAATCCCGAACAGCGCGTTGATGTCGATCAGCCCGATGCCGCGAATCTCCATGTAGTGGCGGGAGATCTCGTGGCCGCGGCCGATCAGGACATCATTGCCCCGCCGGGTGATGTGGACGACGTCATCGGCCACCAACCGATGACCACGCTCGACGAGATCGAGCACGCACTCGCTCTTGCCGATTCCCGAGCGCCCACGGAACAGCAGTCCCACGCCGAAGACGTCCGCCAGAGAACCGTGCACCGTTGTTCGAGGAGCGAATGCGTCATCGAGGAACGGCTTCAAACGCCGGTAAAATTCGGCCGTCTTGAGGCTGGTGCGGATGACGGGAATGCCCTGGTCGTGCGCCAGCGTGACCAGCTCGTCCGGCGCCTGCTGCCCCTTCGTGATGATGATGCACGGCAGCTCGTAGGAGAGAAAACTGTCGATCGACTTGCGGCGCGCCTTGGCATCGAGCGAGGCGAGATACGTAATCTCCGTCTCGCCCAGAATGTGGATGCGATCGGTGCCGACGAAGCGCGCGGTGTACCCCGCGAGCACCAGGCCGGGGCTCGAGGCTTCGGGCGAGCGCACTTCCCGGTCGAGGCCGACATCGCCCGTGAGAATCTCCAGCTGCAGGGGGTCGGCCCTGCGAGCCAGCAGATCTCGGATCTTCAACCCGGCCGCGGTCGGATGGGGCGGCGGGGGCGGCGGGGGCTGCTGGGGAGACTGGGGAGGCTGGGGTGGCGTGCTCATCTGCGCTGCCGCGGCAGCGACGCCTCTTTCTCGTCGGACAGTTGGCGCTTCATGCGCGCGATCGCCGCATCCAGCGCCGAGCGATGATCCGGCCCCTCGGCCTTGGCGACGTGGATCTTGCCGCGCGGGACGTGCACCTCGATCTCGGCAACCGCGACGCCATGATCCTCGCTGAATATCACCTGCGCGTGGTGCGGACGCCGAGCGTATTTCACCACTTTCTCCATGAGATCCTGCGCCACCGCGCGCAGACTCTCATCGATCTCGACATGACGGGCGGTAATGGTAATGCGCATCGAATCAGTCCCCTCCCCCTCCTCCACGTTCACTGATGACTTGCTCCAGATGTGCTACGGTGCGGCGGGCAGCCACATCCCAGGACAATCCCATGGCAAAGCTGCGCGCGCTCCGACCGAGCCGTTCCACCTCGTCCCGATTCTCCGCCAGCTCGAGCATGCGCCCGGCCAACGCGCGCCAGTCACCATGCGGGACCAAGTACCCCGTGACCCCGTTTTGCACCGACTCCCGCAGGCCTGGGCTGTCCGACGCAAGAGCGGGCGTGCCGCACGCGGCTGCCTCGACGTTGGTAATTCCCCATCCTTCCTTGGGACTCGGGAACACCACCGCCCACGCCCGGCGCAGCAACCGGCGCTTCTCATCCTCGGACACGAACCCGAGAAACCGCGCCGCATCACCGAGACCGAGCTCGTGCGCCACTTGCTCCAGGCGAAGGCGGTCATCTCCGTGACCGCAGATGTCGAGCGCGATGTCCGGCTGCGTTGTCCGTGCCTCCGCCAGTGCGCGCAACGCGAACTCTATTCCTTTATAACGCTTCAAACGCCCCAGGTACAAGAACGTCGGCCGTTCCGCGCGCGGCGTTTCAGAATCCGGCGCGAAGCGCTGCGCATCGACCCCTGGATGGATAACAACAACGCGTTCCTGGGGCACGCCGCGCTGCACCAGGTCGTCGCGCGTGCTCTCGGAAATGGCGTGGAACCCGGCGCGCCGGTACACGAAAGGGATCGCGAGCTCCGTCGCCCAGACCGTAGCGGCGATCGGCGCGCTCGCTTCGACGAATGCCGTCGTCCCGAACAAGTGGGGCACGATCGCGACGAACGGCAGGCGGGTGAGCGTCGGCAGATAGAGCGGGAGCTTATTGACGTCCTCGACCACGATGTCGTACGACGTGCGCCTCAGCGCGCGGCGCACCGCGCCACGCGCCTGGAGCGCGAAGCTATGCCGGCCGCCGACGCGTTGCACCTGCAGTCCGTCCAGCTCCGTAGTGGGCGCGCATCCCGGCCACCCGCTCGCAATGAGATCCACCCGATGCCCCCATCCCGCGACGCGGCCGAACAGCTCGTGCAAATGGATCTCGGCTCCTCCGGCCTGCGGATTCTGCCGGTCGTTCCAGTTGACCAGCAGGATCTTCACAGCGCGCCTGTCTCACGTGCCACCGCGTCGAGGACGCCGTTGATGAACGCGGGTGCCTTCGCGCCCGCGAACCAGTGCGCCAGTTTCACCGCTTCATCGATCACCACGCGCGCCGGTGTCACCGCTTCGTCGAGCTCCGCCAGCGCGAGCCGCAGGATATTGCGCTCGATGACGCCGACCCGCTCGAGCCGCCAGTGCTCGGCGGCGTCCTTGATACGGGTGTCGAACTCGGGACGGCCGGCAACGGCTCGCGCCGCGAGGTCCGCGCCCCGATCGTAGCCGGCCGGCGCGCCCCCGTAGATCACCGCGATGCGCGCGACGACTGCCTCGATGGACGGCTCACCGGACAGTTCCCAGGCGTACAGGAGCTGGAGCGCGCGCGCGCGCGCCTTAGTCTCGGGGCGTTGCACCGAGCCGCTCGAGCGCGTCGGCCGTCTCGAGCGCGGCGGCAGCGGCTTCGGCGCCCTTGCTCAGCCGGGCCAGGGCCTGACTCTCCGTGTCGGTCGTGAGCACGCCGAACCCGACCGCGATGCGATGCGCCAGCGCGACGTTCCCCAACCCACGCGCCGCTTCGCTCGCGACGTACTCGAAATGCGGCGTCTCGCCGCGAATGACGCAGCCGAGCGCGACGATCAGATCGAAGCGCTCGCTGGCCGCGGCGGCTTCGGCCGCCACGGGCAGCTCGAAGGCGCCGGGAACGTGCACGACGTTCACATCGCCGTCGGCGATGCCGGCGCGGCGCAACGCGTCGCGCGCCCCGTCGAGCAGCTTGCTCGTGATATTTTCGTGAAATCGACTGACGATGATCGCCACCCGGCGCCGGCGGTGGGACGAGCGCGCAACCGGAGGCGTATGCGGAGGGACCACGTTCAGTGGGTCAGCAGATGACCGAGCTTGTCCCGCTTGACGTCGAGATAGGCACGATTCTCGTCGGACGGCGCCGGCACGATCGGCAGCCGCTCCACGATCTCGAGCCCGTACCCCTCCAGCCCGACGAGCTTCATCGGATTGTTCGTCAGCACGCGAATGGACGACAGGCCGAGATCGAGCAGGATCTGCGCGCCGATGCCGTAGTTCCGCAGATCGGGTTTGAAGCCGAGCTTCTCGTTGGCGGTCACCGTATCGTGACCGGCGTCCTGGAGCTCGTACGCCTTCAGCTTGTTGATCAGGCCGATGCCGCGTCCTTCCTGATCGAGATACACGACGGCGCCGCCGCCTTCTTCGGCAATCATCCGCATCGCGCTGTGCAACTGCCAGCCGCAGTCGCAGCGCGCCGACCCGAACACGTCGCCGGTCAGGCACTTGGAGTGCATCCGCACGAGCACCCGCTGCTTACCGGCGACGTCGCCGTACACCAGCGCGATATGCTCGGCGGCATCCACATCGTTCTTGTAGCCGATGATGCGGAATTCCCCGAACGGCGTCGGCAGCCGCGCTTCGGCGACGCGATGCACCAGCCGCTCGTGCTTCAGCCGATAGGCAACGAGCTGAGCGACAGTGATGAACGTGAGCCCGTGCTGCGCGGCGAAGCGCTCGAGATCGGGGCGACGCGCCATGGAGCCATCCGCGTTCAGGATTTCGCAGATGACGCCGGCAGGATAGAGGCCGGCGAGCCGCGCGAGATCGATGCTCGCTTCTGTCTGACCGACGCGCTGGAGCACGCCGCCCGGGCGCGCGCGCAGCGGGAACACGTGGCCGGGCCGGCGCAGATCACTGGGAACCGTCGCCGGATCGATGGCGACACGAATCGTCGCCGCACGATCCGCCGCGGAGATTCCGGTGGTGACGCCGAAGCGCGCCGCGGCGTCGATGCTGATCGTGAACGCGGTCTCGTGGGATTCGGAGTTGTGCTCGGTCATCTGCGGCAGCCCCAGCGCCTGGCACCGCTCGGGGGTGAGCGGCATGCAAATCAGGCCACGGGCATGGGTCGCCATGAAATTGATCATCTCGGGGGTGACCCGCTCGGCGGCGCCGATCAGGTCCCCCTCGTTCTCGCGCCGCTCGTCATCAGCGACGATGACGAGCTTACCTGCGCGAATATCCGCAATCGCTTGTTCTACCGCTCCGAACGCCATAGCTGCCTCACGTACTTTCCGAGCACGTCCGCTTCGACGTGCACCCGATCACCGATTGCCAACTTTCCCAGCGTCGTGTGCGTCCGTGTAAAGGGCACGAGCGACACCTGCATAACCCCGCGCGACGGCAGCGCGTTCACCGTCAGGCTTACGCCATCGATGGTGATCGAGCCATGCAGCACGACGATCTCGGCAATTTCCGGCGGCAGGCGAATATCGACCAGCAACGCGTCGCCGTTCGTTCCGACCCACTCCACCGTTCCCACGTCATCGACGTGACCCTGGACAAAGTGCCCGCCCAGTCGATCGGTCGCCCGGATCGCGCGTTCCAGATTGACCGCACGCCCCTTCTGCCACTCGCCAATCAGGGTTCGCTCCAGCGTTGTAACGACCGCGTGGACGGTGAATCCGCCCCTGACGACCTGTTCGACGGTCAGACAAGCGCCGTTTACGGCAATGCTTTCGCCCTTCTTCAATCCCCGATACGGCGCCGAAATAGTCAGGGCGAGACCCGTTGCTCGTTTCCCGTTTCCCGGTTCCCGAGTCGCCTTCGCGACTCGCCCTACCGCATCTACGATTCCGGTAAACATAGCCGCCGATCCAATACCAATAATGTATCTGCGCCCAATGGGCGCCGCTCCACGGCGACCCAGCGCGGCGCTTCAGCGAGCGGAAATGCCCGAACACCAGGGAAAGCCGGCACGCCGCCCTCACCCAGCCACACGGGCGCCTGCACCCAGTACAGCCGATCCACGAGTCCCTCGGCCAACAGTTTGGTGCCGAGCGCGCCCCCGCCTTCACATAACAACGACTGGATCCCCGCCAGGCGCAGTTGGGCGAACGACTGCGCCAGCGTTTCCGGGCGAAAGACGCGCACGCCATTGCCCTCGAGCACCGTCACATTCGCGGCGGGCGCTTCGGGTGACGCTACGACCCAGGTGGGCACCTCGCGTGCGGTTTGCACGAGCGACACACCGGAGTTCAACATTGCCCGCCGGTCGAACACGATTCGCACGGGCGGTTTGCGGGGTGTGATCCCGCCGCGGGCGGTGAGCTGCGGATTGTCCGTGAGCGCGGTTGTCCCACCGACGGCGATCGCATCGAACCCGGCGCGCAGCCAATGGACGTGGTCGCGCGCTTCGGGTCCCGAGATCCATTGCGAGCGGCCCCCGGCATCTGCGATGCGCCCATCGATGGACGTAGCCAGTTTCAGCGCGACAAAGGGACGATCGGTCTGCAGACGGGTGAACAGAAAGGGGGCATTCTGCGCCGCAGCGTCTTCCGCACACAGACCCACCTGCGTCTCGATTCCGGCACGCTTTAGGACATCGATCCCGCCCCGGGCTTCGGGATCGGGATCGCGCACCGCGGCCACGACCCGGCGCACGCCGGCGTTGCGAATCGCGTCGACGCACGGCGGCGTCTTGCCGTGATGCGCGCAGGGCTCCAGGGTGAGGACCATGGTTGCGCCGCGCGCTTTGTCGCCCGCCGCGCGCAGCGCATTCACTTCGGCATGCGGCCCGCCGAACTCCTGATGCCACCCTTCCCCTACCGTTTCGTCGCCCTTAAGCAGCACCGCGCCCACGAGAGGATTGGGGGAGACGCGTCCCCAGCCGCGCCACGCAAGCTCGAGCGCGCGCTGCATGGCCGCAGGCTCGCGTTCCCTATCGCTCTTCAAACTTCACCGCCGGCTTGGCGGCGGTTCCGCCTCGCCCGTCGCGAATCTCCCCGATGATCCAGGCGGGCACGTTCACGCGGGCCGCCGCCTGAACGATCGCCTCGACGTCGTCGCGCGCGGCGACGGCGATCATACCGACACCCAGATTGAAGACGCTCCGCATTTCGTTGCGGTCGACCTGCCCCGCGCGCATCAGGACGCGGAACACGGGTGGCCAGGGCCAGCTTCCGGCGTCGATGACGGCTTCCAAACCCGGGGGCAGGACGCGCACCAGATTCCCCGCGATTCCACCGCCCGTAATGTGCGCCAACGCGTGGACGCGGTCGACTACGGGACGGATGGCGGTCGCATAGCTGCGGTGCACGGCGAGCAACACCTGCGCCACGGTTTGATCGGTTTCTGGAAATGCATCGTCGACGCCAAGCTTCATCCACTCGAAGACGATTTTGCGGGCGAGGGTATACCCGTTCGTATGCAAGCCGCTCGATGCGTATCCGATCAGCAGATCGCCCGTGCGCACGCGGTCGCCATGCAGGGCTTTCTCTTCTTCCACCACCCCGACGATGGTTCCCGCGAGATCGTAATGACCGGGTTGATAGAGGTCGGGCAATTGCGCCGTTTCGCCGCCGGCCAGCGTCATCTCGTGGGCGCGACAGCCGCGCGCGATTCCGTTGACGATTTGGGTCGCCATGTCCGGCACGAGCTTGCCGGTCGCGATGTAGTCAAGAAACGCGAGCGGCGCCGCGCCATGCACCAGGATATCGTTGACCGAGTGATTGACGAGATCCTCGCCGACGGTATCATGCACGCCGGCCGCCGCCGCGACCAGGACCTTGCTGCCGACGCCGTCGGTCGACATCACGAGCACCGGCTTCGTATATCCCGCCGGGACCCGCACCATCCCGCCGAAGCCCCCGATCTTCCCCAGCGCGAGGGGAGTGCGCGTCCCGCGCACGAGGTCCGCGATGCGCCGTTTCGCATCTTCGGCGACATCGAGACGCACGCCGGCGGCAGCATAGCGATCCGCCGGCGTCACGTTTCTTCTCCATCGAGTGAGAAATGCACGAGATCGCGGAACGCTTTGACCCGGCCCCGCACCTCCTGGAGCGTGATGTTCTCGAGGCGCTGGACGCCGAACGCTTCCACGGCGAGCGAGCCCAGCGCCGATCCGTAAACCATGGCCCGGCGCAGGTTGGGGAAGGTGAGGTCTCCCGTCCGCGCCACGTGCGCCATGAAGCCGCCCGCGAACGCATCGCCCGCGCCCGTCGGATCGAAGACTTCCTGCAGCGGGTAGGCCGGCACCTTGAACGTCGTGTCGGGGTCCATGAGAAGCGCGCCATGCTCTCCCTGCTTGATCACCACCATCTTCGGCCCGCGACCAAGGATCCAGTGCGCGGCACGATAGATGTTCCAGTCCCCCGACAGCTCGCGCGCCTCGGAGTCGTTCACCATCAGGATATCGATGTGGCGCAATAGCTGGAGCAGGAGATCCTTCTTTCCCTGAATCCAGTAGTTCATGGTGTCGCAGGCGACCAGCTTCGGCTGCTTCACCTGATCGAGGACGTTGAGCTGCAGCTCGGGGTCGATGTTCCCGAGAAACACGAACTTCGCGTTCCGGAATTTGTCCGGAATGCGCGGCTGAAACGCAGCAAAGACGCCGAGCCGCGTCTCCAGGGTCTCGCGGGAATTGAGATCGTAGGAATAACGGGCCTTCCAGCGGAACGATTCCCCCTGTTGGCGCTCGACGCCCGCCAGGTCCACCCCGCGTGCCGCGAGCTTCTGCAGGTGCGCTTCCGGAAAGTCGCTGCCGACGACGCCGACGACCTGAACCGGATGGAGCACGGCGCCGGCCATCGCGAAAAAGACCGCCGCACCACCAAGTGCGTCGGCGGTCTCGCCGAAGGGAGTGATGACCGAATCGAGGGCAATCGAGCCGACGACGAGCAAACCCACGCTACATCCGTTCCGGGGCACGAATCCCCAACAAGGCCAGACCGTTCGCGAGCACTTGCTGCACGGCGCGCGCGAGCACGAGACGCGCACCTTCCTCCGGCTCGCCGAGCACGCGGTACTTGTGATACCACGCGTGCGCGATGCGGGCCAGCCCCTCGAGATAACTCGTGATCCGATGCGGCGCATAGGCGGCGGCGGCCCGCTGCACGACCTGCGGGAACTCGCTCAGCTCCTTGATCAACTCCAGCTCTTCGGGCTGGGTGAGCACGGCGAGATCGATGCCCTCGGCCTGGATTCGCTCGGCCTCTTGCCCGGCCACCCGGAAAATGCCGCTCATGCGCGCGTGCGCCATCTGCACGTAAAAGACCGGGTTCTCCTCAGTCTGGCTCTTGGCGAGGTCGACGTCGAAGACAAACTGCGAGTCCCCGCGTTTCATCAAGAAGAAGTAGCGGGCCGCGTCGACACCGGTCTCCTCGAAGAGGTCGCGCAGCGAGACGAAGTCGCCGGTGCGTTTGGAGAAGCGCACTTCCTCCCCGCCGCGCATCACGCGCACGAGCTGCACGATTTCGACGTGGAAGAAGTCGTCGGGGTAGCCCAGCGCCTGCAGCGCTGCCCGCATCCGCGGGATGTAGCCGTGGTGATCCGCACCCCAGACGTCGATCGCTTTCAGAAAGCCCCGCTCATGCTTGTCGCGATGATACGCGATGTCGGGGACGAGATAGGTGTACGTGCCGTCGCTTTTCCTCAGCACCCGGTCTTTGTCGTCACCCAGGGCGGTCGTCCGCAGCCACAGCGCGCCCTCGGCTTCGAACGTCTGGCCCTTGGTGGCGAGCTCCGCGAGGGTGGCGTCGATGATGCCGCGCTGATAGATCGTGGATTCGGACGAGACGACGTCGAAGCGCACGCCGAATGCACGCAGATCCGCGTCCTGCTCCGCGCGCTCGGCCCGCACGGCGATCTCGCGGCTGCGACGGACGCCTTCCGTTTCGGGTAAATCAGCGAAGCGCTTTCCTTCGTCCTTGAGAATCGTGTCCGCGAGCTCGTTGAGATATTCGCCGTGATAGCCGCCCTCCGGGATCTCCGCCGAGCGGCCGGCGCGCTGCTGCACGCGCGCCCAGACGGAGCGCGCGAGCTTGTCGATCTGCGTGCCGGCGTCGTTGACATAGAACTCGCGCGTGACGGACCACCCGGTCCACTCGAGCAGCGCGGCGATGCCGTCGCCGAGCGCCGCCCCGCGCCCGTGGCCGACGTGCAGCGGGCCGGTCGGGTTCGCGGAGACGAACTCGACGTTGATCTTCTTTTTTCCACCCACATCGCTCTTTCCGTAATCCGCCCCGGCGGCGATGATGGACGGAAGCACGCCGACGACCTGCCCTTCGGCGAGAAAGAAATTGATGAAGCCGGGACCGGCGATTTCGGTTTTCCGGACGACACCCCGCGGCAGATCGAGCGCGGCAACGAGACGCTCGGCGATGATGCGCGGCTTTTGGCCGAGGTGTTTGGCGAGCGTGAGCGCGAGGTTCGTGGCGATGTCGCCGTGGGTGGGATCACGGGGGCGCTCGAGCGCGATCTCCGTGGCCGGCGCACCAAGCCCGGACGCTGCCCGCGCCAGCGCCGCACGAATCGTCTCGGGTGCCTTCACTTGTCGGTGCTGGAGTCCTTCTTCTGTGGCTTCGCATCAGCGGGCTTCTCAGTCTTCGCCGTCTTCTCCGCTTTCTCCGCTTTCTCCGCCGTATTGTCGGACTTTTCCGTTGTTCCCGCAGGCCGTTTGTAGTCAGTCGCGTAAAATCCAGATCCCTTGAAGTGAACGCCCGCGCCACCCGAGATCTGGCGCTCCGCGCGCCTGCCGCACACGGGGCATTTCGCGTGGCGCCGACTGGTGATGCGGGGAAAGGTCTTTTCGAATAAGTGCCCCTTCGGGCACTTGTATTCGTAGGTCGGCATGGTCAACGAATCTAACGGCAACGCAACGGCTAGTTTGGCAGCACCGGCAGGACAAGATGCGATGGATATTTGCTCGAGCGCCAAATTCTATGCGTCTGCGACTGAAAGTCGCTCGGTTGAGCCTTGAAAATGTTCGTCACGAACGTCTGCGGATTGCGGTCGTACAGCGGGAACCAGCTGCTCTGTACCTGCACCATGATGCGATGGCCCTTCTGGAACCGATACGCCTGCGGTGGCAGGTGCACGGTGTACTGGAAGACGTGGTTTGCCATGATCGGCGTCGGCAGATCGAAGCTTTTGCGGTAGCGGCCGCGCATGATCTCGCCCGCGACCATCAGCTCGTAGCCACCCATGCGGCGGTCGCCCTCGGCGGTGTCCGGATACACATCGATGAGCTTGACCACCCAATCGGCATCCGAGCCCGTGGTGGACGCATATAGCTCCGCACTCAGGTTGCCCGCAATCACGACGTCTTCGGTCAGCGGCTCCGTGCTCCACGACAAGACATCGGGCCGACCCTCGACGAAGCGCTGATCCATCGCCTGCCACTGATTCCATTGCGATCCGCGCGAGTAGGTGACTTCGATCGGACGCGGCCGGTAGGGTACCGGATGGTCCGGGTCAGCGACGAACGAATCGGCGGCGAACACCTGGTTCGGCGAGACCGGCTTCTCGAATGACAGGTGGCCCCTCGGCCCGAAATAGAGATTCTTTGTCGCGGCCTGGCGCGGCGGCCAGGCATCGAAGCGGCGCCACTTGTTCGACCCGCCCTCGAAGACCAGCGCCTCGGGCAGGTCGAGCGGCCCGCGGTCCTTAAGATAGAAAGCAAAGAACGGCGCTTCGACTTCGCGCCGGAACCACACCCCCGTGGAATCGCCGAATTGCACGCGCGAGAGGCTGACTCCCGGTCCGTACCATCCGCCATGGTTCCATGGCCCCATCACGATGCGGTTGCGATTGGTGCCCTGGACGGTGTCGGTTTTCTCGAAGGCGGCGTACGTCGCCGGCGGGCCGAAGATGTCTTCCTGGTCGTACCAGCCGCCGACCGTCAGCACCGCAACCGGGGTGGATCGAATGCGGCGCTGCGTCGCGCGCGATTGCCAGTACGCGTCATACCCCGGGTGCGCGATGAACGCGTCCCACGACGGCCACGAGCGGCCGAGCAGGCGCGGAATGTTGGCGAGAATGCCCATCCGCCGATACCAGTCGTACATATCGGTCACGCCGACGTCGAATTCGCCTACCTCCATGCCATAGGTGTACTCCACCCCGTAGCTCTGCCGGAACGCGCCCTGATGGAAGAAGTCATCGCCCATCCAGGTGTCGGTCATCGGCGCCTGCGGCGAAACGGCACGCATGGCGGGATGGCCCGACAGCCCCTGCATCGTGGCCAGCCAACCCGGATAGGAAATGCCGAGCCCGCCCACGCGGCCGTTGTTGTTGGGGACGTTGTGAATCAGCCAGTCGACGGTGTCGTACGTGTCGCTCGCTTCGTCAAAGCCCGTCGTATCGCCGGGCGCGCGCAGCGGCCGATTCATCAAATAATCGCCTTCTGATTTCCCGCGACCGCGAATGTCTTGAAAGACGAAGATGTAGCCATCGGCAGCAAGGAATCGATACGGGCCCGGAAAGCGACTCGCGGGTCCGTCGGCGCCATAGGGCGTGCGCACGAGGAGAAATGGCAGCGACGCCGCACTTCCCTCGGCGCCGCGGCGCTGGACGATGATGGTGTTGAGCCGGACGCCGTCGCGCATCGGCACCATCTCCGTGCGCTGGTTCCAGGTCGAGTCGGCAGCGGGAGTCTGAGCCGCAACTGCGCCGGCGCACAGACGCAAGACGAGGATGACTGGAAACATCAGTGCCTCTTGAAGTATTGCACGGCGCGCTCGTGTTTCTCCGCAGCGGCACGCGTGCCGAATGTGCCGAGGTTACGGCGCTTTCCTGTCTTGGGGTCCGTCTTCCGCGAATACAACCGGTATTTGCCTGAAGCGAGCTTCTTAATCATGAGCGGTCCTGGCCTTGCTCCGGCGGACTTTCATAATCCCTCTGACGATGAAGAAAACGCCGAGGCCGTCGAAGAAGATACTGCTGATGCTGAAGTCCCCGAGGAATACCGAGCCGCCGAGGACCAGACCAATTGCGATCAGCACGACGCCGGCCACGATGTCTCGCATTCCGTCTCCCAGATTGAGTTAGAGGAGCGCTGCGATGAGCGTCACCAATGTAGCAGGCTCGAATGGCTTCTCAAGAAACCGATCGGCTCCCATCGCAAGCGCGTGGCCCTTCACGTCCAGGGCACCCACGCTCGTCGCGCCGGACATCGCAATGATTCGGGCCTGGGGCGATCCGCGCCGCAGTCGGTCGATCGTCTGCAGCCCACCCTGCCCCGGCATGAAGATGTCCACGAGAACGACGTCGCTCGGCTCCCGCTCGAACGCGCTCACGCCGCTATCGCCGTTCGCCGCGTATTGCACGAAATAGCCCGCGCGCGTCAGGTATTTGCTCAGCGATTCCCGCAACGCCACGTCGTCGTCGATGATCAATATCCGCTTTGCGGGTTTGGAGATAGGCTCGGGCATGTCCTAAGGTAATCCTGTCGAAGCTATGGAAGTAATTCCGCATCGGAACGATCCTGGCGAGCCTCCCCGAGTATTAATTGAGGACCCGACCCCAACTTGGAGTAACTATGCGACTCACCACGAAGCTCCTCGCGGCGGCCGCAGCTGTCGTGTTGGCCAGCGCCACCGCGGCGCCACAAGCATCCGCGACATCCACGCACGCGAGTGTTGCGGCCGTGAACGTTCTCGCCATACCGGCGCCAGTCGTTTCCATCGTGACGGCTACGCAGGCCGCCAAGATCGAAGTGAAGACCACCGAGACGCACAGCGGCGCGTGGTACACGCAGCCGGTGTGGATCGCGATCGGCGTCATCGCGCTCGTGCTCATCATCGTGCTGATTATTTCGGCCGGGCGACGCGATACGACCGTCATCAAGTAGCGGCTACTCGGGCGGCAGCACCCCAAGGCGTTGCAGCCGCAGCTCAATGGCGCGCGGCGAGCGACGATGCGCCCGCGCAATCGTTTGGATGCTTTCTCCGCCGGCGTGACGCCGGCGGATTTCTTCTTCTTCCTCGCGCGTCCACGGCGTGAACGCCTGCGGATTGCGCTGACGCGCCTGCGCCACCACTGCTTCCCGTTCCTCACTGTCGCGCGCGGTGCTGCGCTGCGGCGCGATCGCTTGCGCGGGCGAACGCGACGGCACCTCCCGTGCTGGTACGCCGGTGTCGGTCTTGTGCCCGAGGGAGGCGAGAATCCGTCGCAGACCCTGGAAGAACCCCCGCAGCTCGTCGGGATGGGTCAACGCGATCGAGCAGACCTCCGTCGCGTCTGCCCCTGGGCGCTCTTGCCGGATGATCAGCCGGCCGTCCTCCGAATCGGCGACGAACACGATGGTCTGTCCATCGCCCGGCACGCGCACTTCGTGGCGCTCGGACATCGCTGGCAATTCGGCCATAATCGCTAAGTACCCGTGCGCACCACCCGCAGTTCAGTCCACTCCACCGCGCGAGCATCGATGACGTCACGCACCTGCCGCTCCCGCTGCGTCAACGGTGCGCCTCCGGTTTTCACCTCGAGGAACACCACTCGGCGGACCGCGCCGTCGGCGAGGCCGTCGAACACGACGAGGTCGACGGGACTTCCGAGGAATCGCGCGTCTTTGGGATTGAAACCGAATTCCGGAAGGTAGGGGATGAGCTGTTCGTGCACTTTGCCGGCCGTGACCGCGAGGCTGCGCTCGACGGCGTTCTTGCGGATCCCGGCGGTGTAACGGGCTTTCCAGAGCAGGAAGTACAACCCCGCGATTACCAACCCGATCGCAATGCCAATGAACAACTCGAGGCGAGGCTCCATTCCTCCAATATGGGAATCGCGTGCACTAGATCCAATGCATGGCACGGTACCAGTGTACGGTCTCACGCATTCCGGCCTCGAGAGAATAGGACGGCGCGAAGCTGATCTCGCGCATCGCGTCCGACGGATCGCACACCCAGCGCGTCTGGCTGAGTTCGTCGACGCGGTCGCGGTTGAGCCGCGAGGCGCGCCCGCGCCACGCCGCGATCCGCTCGGTGACGGTCGCTAGCACGAGTGTTGGAGTGCGAGGGAGACTGAGTCGCAGCGGAGCAGCGCGTCCCAACGCGCGCGCCACGGTCGCTGCGAAGTCGCTCCACGAAGTGGGCACAGGATGTGAGAGATAGTACAAACGGGTCGTGGGGCGCTCGGGGGGTCGGTTTGCGGCCGCGAGCATTCCCTGCACCGCATCGCGAATGTAGATCAGGCTCGCTTCTCGCTCCCAGGATCCGATCGTGATCGCAAACCCGTGTGCGATCCAGTTGATCAGGCGCAATAGCGCTCGCTCGCGCGGCCCATAGACGGACGGGAGACGGAGAATGGTGGTCGGCATCCGCGCGCCGTAGTCGAAGACGTGGTCCTCCGCCGCCAACTTGGAGCGTCCGTAGCGCGAGATCGGTGCGGGAAAAGTTTTGGCGTGCAAGACCGACCCGTCGCGGCACGGCCCGACTGCGGCGATGGAAGACGTGAGGATGACGTGTGGCGCGACCCCACCGAGCGCCGCGGCTGCGCGCATGATCCGTGCGGTCGCGCCCGCATTGCTACTGTAGAGATCGGCCGCGAGGCCGTGCGTGCGGCCGGCAATATGAAAGACGACGTCGGCACCCTCGATCGCTGCGCTGAGTCGAGTGTGGTCCTGAAACCCGCAGTCGACCGCGCACGCGCCGGCCGCGAGTGGCCACCCACGCGCGGGACCGGGCCGCCGAATGCACAAGACGTTATCCCCACGCGCGACCAACGCGTCGACGAGGTGGCTGCCGATGAATCCCGTGCCTCCGGTGATCACGGCGCGCATGCTCAGGCTGCTCCATAGCGCCGCACCAGCCCCGCCGCGATGCGCTCGGCATTCGCGAGAATCGTGAGGCTGGTGTTGACCGCGAGGGACGACGGAATCGCGGCTCCATCGCTGACGTACATCCCCGGATAGTCGAACACCTCCCCCGCGCCGTCGACGACTCCGTGCTGCTTGGAATCAGCCATGCGGCACGACCCAACTTGATGAGCCGTCGAGAAGAAGAAATCGTCATGTGGCGCGCCCGCGCGATCGACGAATTGGGCGTCGATGAGCCGGCAGCCGTTGTCCTGGAGGATGGAACGCAGCAGAGCTTTGGTGCGCTCGTGATACGCCGTGAGGTCCGGATCCCGATCCAATTCGAGCCACGGCTGCCGGCCTGGCGCGGATCTGAGACGGGCCGCAGGGGGTGTGAGGCCGATCGCGTACAACGCCATCACGCGGTGCCGCAGCTTCCGCATCAGCTCGACATGTGCCTCGCCCCACCAGGACGGCTCGCGGCCGTCGCCGTCCATGCGCAGCCGCGTGCCTGCGAGCAACTGCAACGGCATCGCCTTCGCGGCGGAGATGGTGATGCCGTGCGATTCGAGGAAGTGATAGCTGATCATTCCCGGGTGCGTGCGTCCGGTGAACATGTCGCCGTCAGGAAGGCCGTCCGGCAGCACGCCCGCCATTTTCACACTGCCATTGAACGCCACGTTGTCGCCGACATGGGAGCTCAGCAGTGACAGCGCGTCGCGCGAGTTCAGGAGCAGCGCGGCCGTGCCGATGGTGCCGCCGCCGAGGATGAGGAGCTTGGTCTGGTAGCATCGATCCCGACACTCGACTGCATAGCGATACGGAATCGCCGCGAGACAGCCGCTCGTCGCCGTGCGCTGGACGGCCGCCAGCGTGCGTATCTTCAGCGCCGCCACTTCTGTCTCGATCGTGACACCGGCATCCACGGCCTGCGGCAGGTAGTTGAGGAGCAGCGATTGTTTGGCGCCGTAGATGCAGCCCGTGACGCAGAAGCCGCTGCCCACACAGCCGCGCTCCGCATACCGCGCGCGATCGCAGCTGTAGCCCAGGTTCTTCATCATCAGTGCGAATACGAGACCCGACTTCGGCACCTGCGCGATCGGGATCTGCTTGACGTGCAGCATCTGCTCCGCCAGATCGTAATACGGATCGAGCGCACCCCGGTCCAGCCCACTCGGCCAGAGACGGTGGCCTCGCGCATCCGTCTGCTCGAACGCGAGCGACGGCGCGCGCAGCGACACCATCTCGTAGAATCCTGATCCCCCACCCAGCGCCTCGGCGTACGTCACCGAGAAGTGATCGCTCGACAGGCCGTGGAGGTACTTGAGCAGATACTGTGGATCGGATGTCTGGCGGAAATCGCGCAGCGGATCGATGCGCGGGCCCTTCTCGATCATCGTGACCTGGAAGCCGGCCCGTGCCAGTCGCAGTGCGGGCGCTGCCGCTCCGAAGCCGGTGCCGATAACAAGGACGTCGGTATGAATGGTTCGCATGGCGCGCGCTAGTTGTAGTTGCCCGACTGGGTGAGAGTCGCCGGGAGGAAGCGCGCCGCGCCGTCGTAGCTGATCGGATCGCCCCGATAGCGGCCGGCGAAGTCGATCAGAGGACAGCCGGCATCGTCATCATAGATGCCGCCGTAAAACGCCAACTGGGCGAGAAAAATCGCTCCCCCGTAGAGCTTCCGGGTCGTCGCATCCGCCGCCAGACCGGCGTTGATGACCCGGACGCGCTGTTGCGGCTCGAGCTCCCAAAAACGCTCGTTGGCGCATGCGCCGCCGGCCCGGCGGCACAGATCCGATGCGAAAAAGGCGGCGTAGCGCGCGAACGGATATTGACGGTCGGAAAGGACGCGCACCAAGTCCGAGGAGTCAGGCGCCCCGGGGATGACGGTCGACATGAACGCGCGGAGAACGCGCGTGACCTGATCGCGGTGCTGCTTGAAGTCGGCCGGGTAAATGCCGGCAACGATGCGGAGCGGAGTACAGGCCGTCAGCGCCAGGCCCGTTGTCATCAGGCCGAATGTGCGCAGCGCGTCCCGTCGTGAAATGCGGCTGTCCAGCTTCATTGCTGCCTCCCCGTTCAATCGCGGGAGGCAACGTGGCCCGCTGCCGACAAGCGCCCGTCAAGTCGTCAGGAGATAGATCCAGGTTGAGGCTGGCTGGCCATCAGGGTCGATGCGGCCGTCATTGCGTACCGCGGCGCGCGCAAAGCCGGCCCCTTCGGCAACCCGCTGGCTCGCAACGTTCCGCTCGCTGCAATGGATCTGGAGGCCGGCAATGCCCAGCTCGCGCAGGGCGCAATGCGCCACCGCGCGTGCCGCTTCCGTGGCGTAGCCCTGGCCCGCGGCGGCGCTCCGGATCCAGTACCCGATCTCCCGCTGCGCGGGATCCGGAAGGCGGGGATGGAGTCCAATCGCGCCGACAAACGTCTTATGGTCGCGCTTCCAGATGAGTAACCCGCAGTCGTCGCCGGCGCGGAACCGTTCCTGCGCCATTGTCAGATGAGTGCAGGTTTCCTCCAGTGAAGGCAGATGATCGGCCCACGGCAACCAGCGGTGCAGCTCGTCGAAGGATTCGCGGATCGCGCTGTTGACCGCTTCGGCCGCCGTGGGGTCGGGCTCACGCAGGGTCAACCGTTCCGTATGCAGTGGAACGGGAAAAATCACCGTCACTTCTTCGGCACCTCACTCATCAACGCCAACTGATTCCCGTCGGGATCTTTGAACTCGGCGAGCCACAGCTCCGAGGTCTCGCTGCGATGGACGAGATGGGGCTCGGCGCCGAGCTTCACACCGCGCTGTTTTAGGGTTTGGAACACTCCCTGAATGTCGGACACCTTGAAATACACCTGCGATCCGCGCTGGGGAGCTTGCGTGCCCTCGGGGACGCCGACGAGCAACCGCACAGTCCCGGCCTGGAAAAAGCTCATTTGCGGCGGCGCCGAGAACAGGAAGCGGAGGCCAAGCGTGTCACGGTAGAACGCGATCGCGCGTTCGAGGTTTGTGACGGGAATGAGCAGCTGTCCCACGGTCGAGTCGGCCAGATCCATTCGCACCCCCCTGTCCTGTACGGGTCTGTGCAGCCCACGCCAGCAGATCGGATCGCGGCATGAAGTTCAGCACCCGGTCAGCTTTGATGCCGGCGAGCAGCGCGGCGGCCAGGCCCAGATCGATGAATGCCAGCTGGTCCGGCCCGTGCGCGTCCGTTCCCATAGAGATGCGACACCCCGCCCGCTTGGCAAGACGGAGGAGATCGAGACTCAAGTCCTGGCGATCGGGATAGGCGTCGATCTCCACCGCCTTGTCGAGCTCTGCCGCGACGGCGAACACGCGAGGCCAGTCGGCGGTCAAGCCGAGCCGGAAGTTGTAGATGCGTCCGCGCGGATGGCCGAGGATGTGGATCGTGGGATTGCGCAGCGCGCGCACATAGCGGTCCGTCTGATCTTCTTTCCTGCGTAGCGCGGAATGAAAACAGCCCAACACGAGATCGAGATTCGCCAGAACCTCGGGTGGCATATCTCCTTCGCCCAGCGGATTCAGATTCAGTTCGATCGACCGCAAGACGCGGAGCGTCTCACCGCTGGCGGCCAAGGTGTCGTTGACATCCGCGATCACGTCGGCCTGCTGGCGCAGCTGGATCGGATCGATGCCGCCGGCAATTTTGAGACTCTGGGCATGATCGGTGATCGCGATGTACTCGTACCCTCGCAGCGCGCCGGCCTGAGCCATTTCGGTAACCGATCCGGCGCCGTCACTCCACTCGGTGTGCATCTGCAGGTCGCCTTTGAGCGCTCGCGCCCATGCCGGCTTTTTCGCGAGCGCCGCGCGGGCAGTGGGAAAGCTGAGAAAGCCTTTGCGGATTTCCGGAGGCTTACTGAGGGGCGGAGGAGATTCGAGCCACTCGCCAATGATGCGCTCGAGATGCGGGCCCACACCCGCAAGCTCGGTCAACGAGCGCCGCTGCTCCCACAACTCGGCGGCCTCTTCGGGCCACATGAAGGCACGGCGGGACGCGCGCCGTAACGCCTTCTGCAGGGGATAGCGCGCGTTCTGCGATGCTAGGGCGAGGAGCTCGGCGATGGCTCCATTGTCGAGTCGCATGCCTCATCGTACCCCGGCGAGGCGCGATGGAGGCTCGGGTCGAAACTCGCTAAGCCCGCGCGGCGACGAACGTCAGCTATCCCGCAGCGCGTCGTCTTTCCTGCACGCGCCGCAGCGCGAGCCAGGTGACGGTGTCCCATGAGTTGTGGATTCCGATGAACATCAGCAGCAGCCCCGCGCCTGCTACCGCGAACAACGTCGCCGGGGGGTTCTTGACCAGCATAAACGCGGCGACAAAGACGGTGGCATACGCGATCGCCGGCAACAAGACATGGAACAACCAGTCCTCGAATACCGGCTTATAGCCGGTCTGGCGCCGGGCGCGGAGCACGACGATGACGACATAAATCGCGCCCCCGAGACCGGTGGCGCCCAGCAGGATCGACGGGTTGTTGAGCGCATGCCACGGTGCACTAAGGACCGCGGCGATGAACAAGACGACGCAGAAGTGCACGACGGTCGGCGTCCCGAATGCCGCAAGGCTGCCCTCATCGGCCTCGGGCGTCGCATTGGGGGTCCCCGTGTCGGCGATGAGCGCAATGACGACGAACATCAACCCCGTGAGCGCCCCCGCCGACGAGCCGACGATGACGTAAAAATTCTCCCACGTCGCCAGCGGAGACGCCACGATTTCTTGCATGCGCTAGTGCAGGTATAAAGTAACGAAATCGAGCACGTTCTTGCGGTCGATTCGGAACACACCACCCGTCCCGCCGCAGGTTCCGTTGAGCCCGAACGATGTCACGCCCGCAATCACATTGCCGCTGCCGAGATAGTTGGGACCACCGGAATCGCCGAAGCAGGTGCCGCCTGTGGAGGCGTTGTTCGACAACAGCAACGAATAGTTGCCGACGATCCCCCCGTTGATCTGGATGAGGTGCGGCTCCGCGAACATGCGCACCTTTTCCGCCTCGATGAAGACCGGATTGATCCGCTGCAAGCCGTATCCCACGGCCGTGAACGTCGTGCTACTGCCCGGCTTGAGCACATCGAGCTGGTCTTGCGAGGGCAGCTGGCCGTACGCACCGGCAGGCAGCTTCACCGCTTTGGAAAGTAGGATCACGCCGACGTCATGCAGGAAGAATGCGTTCTCGGTGAATTGCGGGTGCGCGTGCCAGGCGACGGCTTCGACGGTATTGGGACCGGCAAAAGGATAGTTGTTGTTGCCATTTTCGACATCCGCTTCGGTGAATATCCGCATACTGCTGAACTCGCCCGGCTCACCGGCGCAATGCCCGGCCGTGAGGACGACCTTCGGCGCGATGAGTGTACCGGAACAGCGAAATGCCGGCTCCCCCCCGATGTCCATGACGATCAGCACGACAGCAGGATGCGCGTCGCCATCGAGGTCGCCATGGGTGATGAACGACGGGCCCGGGATTGCCGCTGAATTGGTGGGAGCCTTCTCACAACCGACCATCACGAGGGCCAATACCGCGAGCCCAAAATACAGACGGGACTTCATGCATACCTCCAAAGAATGAATGCGGAAGGAATCGCGATCTTACTCCAGAATTCTCGCTCTTGCTAGAGACAACTAAACACGTTGCGGGCGATCGCCGAAGAACGCATACGCAAGCAAGGCAGCCGCGGTGTACAGTCTCGACCACTCGAACCAGTTCATCGGCCAGTTGGCGAGGTGAACGAGAATCAGCACGAGAATCCATGCGCCCCATACGCCGCACATGATACGGGCGGGCGTTGCTCCGAAACGAACTCCGGCGAACCACCAGCCGAAGTTGAAGAAGCTCCAATACAGTCCCCCGAACACACTGCGGATGATGTAGTAGCCGTAGGGCGAGTAGTGCTGCGCGATAGCGGCGCGGTGCGGCCACGTGCGAACGAACAGCAAGATGCCCAGCGCGATGTTGAGCCACAGCACGAGGACCGCGTGCTTGTAGAGCAACCGTCCGCCGCCGGGTCGCGGTGACGACGTCGAGGTCTGCACCCAGACCGAGCGTTCGGTCACTTCAATACGATCATTATCGTGTGGCGACATCGGCTCCCGCTTCTACGAGTAGCTCCCGCAACAGCGAGCGATGACAGCGCGCCTCGTTCTCACAATAGCATCCCACGGAAAAATTTGTGTGGGACGACAGTGCCGCCAGGAGCGCCAACAGCCGCTGCGCGTCCGGCTGGCGCATCTCGCTTCTGTACCGGCGCGCGTACGTCTGCCACGTCCTATCCGTCAGCGGGCGCGATCGCACCCACGAGAACAGCGAGGGGCTCGGCGCAAGCTGCGGCAGCCATACGTCATAGAAATCGCGCTTCGCATGCTCGGCCTTCGGCACGCCCCTCGGCGGGCGACGCACCGTGCCGAGGCGTGGGCCCTCGCCCGAAACGCGGGCCGTGCCGAGACGGACGATGCGAATCACACGACTACCAGGGTGGTGGAGTGCCCGGATATACGGCGTCCTGCTTGCGGCGATCGATCAACGCCAGCAGCCGATCGCAGGCCCAGACCAGCAGCTCGTAGACGCCCAGCAGCACGACGACGACGACGACGCCTCCGACGAGGCCCGCCGCCATGGGTACGTTGGTTGCCATCAGCTTCTGCTTATGGTGCTCGAAATCAGCGACATACTGCTTCAACGTGAGCTGCCGAGCTTCGGCGGCATCGTGGGCAGTGCTCTTCCCCACAGCGTATCCCACGGCGATACCGAGCAGAATTGCCACGATCGCGCGGGCGAAGAATGTTCTGGCCATCCGGGCCTCCCGTTAGTAGGCGTAGCCCTCGACTCCGGCCGCGCGCCAGTCGGCTGAGTACAGTACGATGACGGCCGTCCCTCCACCGCTCTGCCGCGCGGAGCGCGCATAGCAAATGTGCGCGACCGAAGCCCCCAGGTATGCGATCCCCCGACTCGCGACATCATCGCAGCCCACGAATGTCCATTGGCGATTGGGGGCGCCCACCGCCTGGAACCAGCGCGTGAGATCGGGACTTAGAAACCGGCGATAGCGCGGGGTGATCGCGGCACTGTCGGGCCGCGTGACGATGTCGCGCAGCAGCGCCGGAATCTCCGCTTTCGGCCGGCTGGTCTCTGCGATTGGCGGGACGAGATGCGGGGCCTGCAGTGCGGGTTGGAGCATTCCCGCAATCCCATACGCCATCGCGCCAACCTGGGCCTGCGCCAGATTCGCGAGCGCAATCACCGTGATTCCGTATTCCGGATAGCGCGCGATCACCGTCTTGAATCCTTGCCAGCTGCCGGTATGCGAGATGCGCGCGTGCCCCCGCTGATTGAATACCGTCCATCCGAAGCCATACGGGTACGTGGCACCATCGGAGAGACGCACCGGCGTCCATGCGGTGTCGAGCGCGGCCGCGCTCGGCACCCGGCGCTGATTCAGCGCCATCGCCCAGCGCGTCAGATCGCGCACGGTGAAGTAGAGCGCGCCGTCGGCTGTCGTGTTGAGCGACGGCGCGACCCATTCCTGATTCTTGAGGATGTCGCCATCCAACACGTAGCCGGCGGCACGATTCGGCACGATGTCTGCTTCCGAGATGATGCGCGAATCTTTCATGCCGAGCGGACCGAAGATCGAATCACGCAGCAGATCGCCGTAGAATTGTCCCGACACACGATGGATCAGCGCGCCCAACAGCACGTATCCGGTATTGCTGTAACTCCACCGCTCGCCAGGACGAAAGTCGAGCGGCCGCCCGCTCGCGAAGCGTACGAGCTCGTCCTCGGTGTAGTCCTTTCGATAATTGAACGTGGAGTCGGTGTATTCCGGGATGCCTGAGGTGTGCGTGAGCAGGTGTCGCACCGTGATGCCGCGCCAGACCGTCGCACCCTCGGGGAACCAGCGGGTGATCGAATCGTCGAGCCGCAGTCGTTTTTGCTCGACGAGCATCTCCACGAGCGCCGCCGTGAATTGCTTGCCCATCGATCCCGATTGAAACACCGTGCTGTCGGACGTGGGGACGTGAAGCTCGACGTTGGACAAACCGTAGCCGCGCGACAGCAGCACGCGATCGCCCTGCAGCACGGCGAGCGCCAGGCCGGGAATGCGCTGGCGTTGCATTTCCGCCTGGACGAATCGGGTGATCGCGCTCGTGTCGGGTGTCTGCACCAGCACCAGCAGCAGGAGTGCCCCTCCCATTGTCATTTGGGTTGGTAGACTCCCCACA